>OGQJ01000569.1_pt1 | contig 39577 bp, 33 predicted proteins | sample 1553161 | NCBI WGS metagenome assembly OGQJ01 (sample SAMEA2579923, study PRJEB22360) | human gut metagenome | biome: human gut; feature: human-associated habitat; material: faeces | place: Denmark | collected 2008/2010 | reverse complement strand
CCCGGCCTGACCGGCTGGGCGCAGATCCACGGCCGCGATGAGCTGGAGATCGACGAGAAGGCCAAGCTCGACGGCTACTATGTGGAGCATCTGAGCTTCGGCATGGACGTGAAGTGCTTCTTTGGCACCATCGTCGCCGTGCTGGACCACGAAGGCGTCGTCGAGGGCGGCACTGGCACCCTGCACGAAAAGAAAAAAGGATAAGGGACAGCGCAAAGCGTGAACGAATGGGCCGCAGCGGGGAGAAGTTGCGGACGAAGATGGGGGTTTTGGGTTGATTTCTCCCACAAAAAGGCTATAATAAAAAAGTACACAAGAAATATCGTTACATCGTCGCAAAAAACCTGGTTATTTCACAAGACGTCTGATTTGACACCAGTTTGACACCAATTTCCTCGTCTACACCACAGTGGTGCACGCAGCGCAGTAGTCGAATCCGATTTTGAGTCTTAAACCAAAGGGCCATGATGTGACAAATAAAGCTCTCAAACCAAAGCGTTAAAATTGAAAATCGCATTTGAAACCATTAAGGTGCAGGTGACCTGCGCCTTTCTTGTATGCTGTCTAATACGATAAAAGGAGGCACTTGCTCTATGAACAATCCAACGATACTTGATATCGCGCTCGGATTTATTTTTCACAAACACAGTGAAGACGAATTCGGTCGCAAAAATAACAAAGCACAGGCCATCCGCGAAATGAGTGACGAAGAACTCGCGGCAGCATTGAATGAAATTGTAGCTCAACAGGATAATTGCCCACAAACCGTAAGCGGCTGGAAAGAATGGTTGACAGAGGAAATAAAATGAATAAAATAGAAGTGATTCGTTGTAAGGACTGCGATCTTTGGAACGCATGGGATAAACATGGGAATCTGTGTAGTTGTGCCCACTTTACACAAGATAATGCAGCGCCTGTATATACTAAACCTGACGATTTCTGTAGCTACGCTGAAAAGAAATAAATGCTAAAAAATGGGGTACTGGTCCAATTAAGGATCAATACCCCATCTATTTTTATTATTCGTAGTCTAGTAAACCAATCAATCAGTCATTGTTATCTTTCTTTCCATTAAACATTTCCATGAAGTAGTTGATCCACGAGCTATCTTCTGACACATTGCATTCAATATTATCCTGAAGGAACTCTTCAACGTATCCGATAACCTCATCAATAGAATGGCCGTATTTTTCTTTAATCCAGTCCGCATTAAATTCGAGCTGATTCTTAGCATTATCAATACGATACTGAAGTTCTCTATAACGGTAAGCTGCTTCAATTTGTTCTGGTGTCATCTCCCAAGACTTTCCCGTCCAGCTAGTCACAACAATCTTGTTTTCGTTATTCATATTGCAATCTCCTACACTCTATTTATAGTTTTGATTCGCTTGTTTCAACGATTGGAATTATAACTTTGAACTGACATTCACCGATATAGCATCCGCGAATAATAACAGACATGGCATCTTCTCCTTGGAATAATAATATCAATATCCATTCGCGTTGTCAACTAATTTAATATCGCTAGGTTCAACATATCCCGATACATTTACTGAGATAGGATACTTGCCAATACGACTTTCAAGATTCGTCACCCGATAGCGTCCGTTGACAAGTTTCCCATCATAAATGAACCATTCACCAGAGCGGCGCATTCCGCAGTGTGTCTGACTGTTTGCAAATAGTGTTCCGTCTAATTTGATTTTATCTCCTGCGTGTAACTGCTGCATAGTCATCAAGTGAATGAACCCCATGTGCCAGGCCCACAGATTCCATCCGCAGTCAGACCATGTGCTTTCTGATATTCGATCAGTTTTGCTTTTGTCCCAGCCCCGAAATTTCCATCCGCAGTTACTCCGAGATGTCGCTGCAGAACAGTCACAGAGTAGGAGATGCCATTCGCACAGTCCTTCGCGCCCTGCTTGATCGTCGGCATGATTTTGCTCACGCTTACATACGCAGTACCATGCTTACTGATCCAACGAGACTTCCAGCTTCGCACATCGACGTGGACAAAGCCGTCCTTCAGGCCGACGCGACTGTAATAGCCGATGCCACCACGCTTAGCGTAGAAGGGGAGAGAGGCCGCATAGAGCGCGATCTGAATCGGGTCAATTCCAACGATGCGAATATCTGCTGCAGTTCCAAGGCAATGTTGACTGCGCGGGCTACCACCAATGGAAATATTGTATGCAGGAGTACGATAAGCCGAGTTGATTTTCACAGGCTTCCCAAAATGAGCTCGAATCTGTTCCAACACTTCAATCAACAACGTATCAACCAGCACTATATCACTCTTATCGGAACAGGCGAACTCATAGACGGAAAAATGAGCCGATACCTTTTTGTTCCAATCTTTCTTCATTGAATATGTATTTACTGCCATAAGGAGTCACCTCAGTCTTTCTTCAGTTCGTTCTTGACTTTGTTCTCCTGAGTGTCCAGCTCCTTGACGGCAGCTTCAATCATTGCTTCGACCACAGGAGTGACCTTGATACCCAACATACCGAGGATCTCTTTTGCTTTGGCGTTCTTATCGACCTTCTTGATCACACCGGACTCGGCCAACTTCTCTGCGGCCATGACACCGATCTGGACCATCTTGTACAGACCAATTTTCTTCAGCCAGGGCAGACCGTATGCAATCAGATAAGAACCGCCAGCAGTAACGACCAGCTTCACGAGGGTAGTAAGCAGTTCATTTACAAGTTCCATCATAATAAGTACCTCCTATAATAAAAAGAGCTGGGGCAATCAGCCTCAGCCATTGATCAAATATTTCTCCAAAATAGCCTTTGCTTCCTTCATGGGTTCTACAGAATTACCGTCGATACCGTGACTCAGCAGAGCTAATAGGGCTTGCATCACAACAGAGAGAGCGTGGTCGTTCTTTTCCAAATGTTGTTCTGCTGCGGCCATCTTCCGGGAATGCTCTTCCAGCAAGACATCCTGTTCTTTCTGGTGTTCTTCCAGTGACAAAATTTTAGAACGATATAAGTCCAGAGCTTCTTTGTCATTCTTGAGTTTGCGGTCTACATCTTCGAGATGCTTATCATGGTCGTTCAGCTTTGCATTCTGTTTCGTGTCCGGTTCTTTTGCCTTCTTGATTGCGTTAAGAATAACGGCGACGGCAGCTGCAATTGCTGTGATCCCTCCACAAACACCAAGGATTGATGTCCATAACTGCTCGATGGTAAAGGTATAAACGTGTGGACCAGCATTTAACAACCCAATCATTTTGTAGCGTCACCTCCTCCAGCAGTAGAACCGCCAGTGGTGTCATTTTTAGGCGTCAGCGTTTTATTCAATGCGGCCAGTTGCTCGGCAATTTTCTGCAATGCAGTCACGATGTATTCTGTATTGGTCGTACAGTTCGTATCAAATGTCTGGATTGTTGCGATAAGCTCCTTCCCGGTCTCATCGAGGATAAAAGGCTTTAGTATTTCCTGTGCCATAATTCCTCCTTTTTATTGACAATTTTCTAACAACGTGATAAAATGAAATTGCACAATCTCGTCGAGCGTGCATATTTCCTTTTACTATTTTGTTGTGTGGAGAGAGTCTCTATGGTTTGTCCATTGCCATAGGGGCTCTTTCCGTTTTTATGTGTATTTACTTTGGCTGACATACTGTGAACCAATGATAGTGCGGTTTGTCCTCGTGGAATAACAAGTGTCGCAGCCAATCATCAACATAGATGCACAACAACGAAAGGAAGAACCATAGCACAGTGAATGGAAGACAGATTTGGCCCAGTAGATTGAAGGGTAGGGAAGAGTAGTCCCAGATATGCAAGCCCATCATCAGGTTCAACGGGATGCCTACTACCAGTTCCATGCCGGTTACAAATAGCGATCCGACGAGACCTTGTTTCCACATCGGCATTTCCCACGGAATGTAATTGTTCAGTCCACCAATGATCACAAAGCAGATACCGCCCACAACAGCCATCGTCCAGTGTGAATGTCCACGCCAAAGAATTTCGATGCAATAATAAAGCGCCCCTCCAATCAGGAAGAGCGCGATACACTTTGTGAATTCTTTATATTTTATTCTGATACCATTCATGAGACGACCTCCTTACCGGCCTCGGCCAAGTATGCGGTCAACAGGATCGTATGTAATTTCAATGGCGTCCAGTTCAGCTTGGGTCGTACATTTCTTAATGGCAAGCTCCAACTCCTGCTGACGAGACACAAAAGGCTTTACATAAGCGCCGATTGCCAGCGCAAGTGCTGCCAATTCTTCGTAAGTCCACTCCACACACTCGTCACCAGTCGAATTCCACGTCAGCTTAAACGATTGCCCAGCGGTGGCGGAAATTTGATACAGCGCCAAATTCGAGGTCAGCAATGCCTGTTTCTCAGTCGTAACATTGTAATACTTTCCATCGGACCACTGTAGCGGGTGCGCAGCCAGATATGCAGACAGTGCCGTTTTTGATTCGGAAATTTTGTCTTCTTTACGAGGGTTGAGAGCTTCTTCTTCGGTTGGGACCGTACCTAATTCAATAATCTCATAGCGATCTTTTTTGTCATCAATCGCCCAAAGAGCACTGCCTGGCAACGCAGAACTATTATGGTCGTTTATACTTGTCGCCATCGCAGAATACTGATCGCATTGTTCTTGTGTTTCGACTGGTTTCATGATAAAATATCCAACTTTGATTTCTTCGTTCAAATTTTTCACCTCTTCTTTCTAATAAAATAACACTCATTTCCAAGTGCCAACTGCAATCCACTGAATGTCATCCCATGCGGTGCCATATCTATCATATGAAAAATTAGTCGTAGTACAGCCGGTTATAAATGGAGCATTATTTGATGCTGTAGTTGCTGTTAATGCAAGAGCATAGCTTGTGTTGTTGAAAGCAACTGCAAATGAAGTTGTTCCTCCTTTGTTGCTCTCGTTTTTATAACCCCAACATATCTGGATACCATTACCAAAGCGTACATAGTTACTACCAGATGCGGTGACACCATGCTCAGCAGTAGCAAACTGGTTCTTATCGACAGCCCTCAACTCATTTCCATTCCATCCGGCAAGCCACGAATAACTTTTATAAGGAAGACCGTCTTTTGAATAAGCAAAAGTAAGAGTTCTATCATCTCCGGCGTCTTTAATGCTATTGTGTGTATGTACATTTTGTGCTTTGCCATCTACTAAGTCTTTAAGCACTTTGCCCTGTGCGGCACTTAAACTATCAGATGTTGAATCACTCGTAAGATTGTCTTGAATACCACGCCAAGTATTTGTATCAGTAAACTTCGCATCCGCTGGAACTGTTTTATTTAGAGTGTATGTAGTAGCAACAGGTTTACCATCCTTGAAATAAACCGGTTGAATTGCTGAACCAGCTGAAGATGTGAGTTTTGTCGCAGATGCAGAATTGCCAGTGCAAGAAGAAGATGTGTTGGCTGAATCGGCACTAGCAACATAGCCGTTGTCAATTGCGGATGCAGAACTAGAGTATTCCTGTTTATGAATAACAACTCCCGCTTCTGCAATAGTCTTCCAGCATTCAGATGACATCTTTTTATCTGTTGCTGTAGTACCATTAACTTCATTAGAATCTACAAGGGTCCAAGTACGGCATTGAGTGCCTCTTCTTCCAGATTCTAAAGCACTAATAGTAGTATCACACCAAGTTCCGTTTATTTTTATAAAAGCGTCTGCATAAGTTTTTCCGTACACGTTATAGATTGCCACCTGAACAAAATCAGCAGAAAGACCGCTACGAACCAACCATTTTGCTTCTACAGTTGATGCAGAACTAGAATTATTAGTTCTTAAACTTAAACGACAAATACCGAAACCGCCACCGTTGTAATCTTGTGTAATATAGACAAGCATTGTTCTATCTGTATATGCACCAGTTAAATTATCCAATTTAGCGAATCTATGGAATGGGTAGTTATTTGTGTTGCCGACGATGTGCTTACAAGAATAGAATCCAATATTTGCAGTAGAATTGCCAGAACCGTCATAATTAAAACTCAGCGTGATATCAGACCCACCGGATACAGTACGAGCAGTAGTCAGCTTAGCAGCGGATGCAACACTTTTGTTTTTATCTGCTGTATTGTCTACGTTACCAAGTCCGATATTGCCCTTTGTGATATTTACTGTTTTTGCAGCACTACCATCGTAAGTAGCGGCAGTTGTGCCGTTTGTTTGAATCGTCAAAGCGGTCGGATTTTTAAGCGAAGCAGGGAAGTCGGTGATCTGTGATTTGGTATGCGTATGGGATTTGGCAGAATACACGGCGTCGGCTTTGCCCTTAATATAATTCCACAATGCGCTTATAGGACGGCGATGGTATGTTGTTGTAGCTGCCCCGCCACCGGCATACTGTGATATATAAAAATCATTATCGGACGGCGTGGAGGAGCTAGTCGTAAGTTGAGTGTTAATCATTTCGTTTAGGTTGAGCCACGATTGAAGAACCCATCTATCGACGTCTTTGATTACCGTTTGGTTACCGTCTTTTGCATAACCAGCAATGTGCGTTAATTTGTCTTTTGTCAAGCCAGCACCATTATATCCAACTTTAATTATAGAACCGCTTGAATCACCATAATCTACAACGCCGGTAGAACTACCATTAAACTTTGTCGCAGTCACCTGAGCAGGGAATTGTACGTTTTGATTTGCGTCCCAATTATAAATATGGTCTTTTTCCATCATACTGTTAGGTACACCCCATGCACTTGGTCCATACATACGAATATCCATTACGCTAACAGAACCTTTGCCATCTGCTTTATTTTTGAACGTAAAGCGATAAGCATAAGCATTGCTTGTTTGCGTTGAGCCGCCTCCAAAAGTGCCTTGCGAAAATCTGATTTCATTTGGGCCACTCCAGCCAGAAATAGGAACATCCGTGCGAACGTCTGTAAAAGTTTCCTTGGCACCAATAGTAGAACGCGAAATATTCACAGTTGCTGATGTACCAGCAACAGACACCCAAAGATAAAGCATATTTACAGACGCATATCTGTCAACCGGTGTGACCGTAATTCTAAGTTGGTCTTTTGTTGTACACTCGTCTGCTTTTGTGTGCTTGCCAGTATAAAATGGAGCAGCAGAACCCATCCGCATTGCAAATAACGACGCTTTTTGAGTGTCAGTGGCTCCATAATCAACCCATGTTGTACCACCATCAACAGAATATTCAACCTTAACGCCAGATGCTGGTAAAAATGCAAGACGATTTGCACGTAAAACATCGATGTGTGCTGCTTCAATAGGTCCAGCTCCACCTGCATAATTCACATTGCCGCCACTGATACTTGAAGTGTTATGCGTGTGATCTGTATTGCTTTTTCCAGCGAGTTTCGTGTTCATTTCACTTTCAGTATAATACCTGTCATCGTGAGTGTGTCCACTCGCAGCATAACTACCCTTTGGCTGATATACACCATCTGCCTTGCCTTTAATGTAATTCCATATAGTAGAAAATTTCACGCGACCAAACTCATTTCCGCCGCCTGTATCCTGTCGAATAAAATAAGTATTGTCGGTTGGAGTAGCAGTCCAAGACGTGGTAAGTTTAGAAAGTAAACCATTCGCCCCCACTTCGTTATTGTCTACTTTACTGTTCAGCTTGCCATCCATTTCGGACTCGGTATAGTATCTATCATCGTGGTTATGCGCTTCAACAGGGAATGTTGCTGGTTTATTTTTCACATTTCCCCATACAACACTATTTGCACTGTCTGCTGTCCCGGAAGTGGTTGCCCGCTTAACTGTTTTATCAGCATCCGCAGTATTATCTACCTTGCCCAATCCAATCTCAGCCTTAGTGTAACTCGGCTTTGTTGCTGCCTTTGCCCACGGATATACATCACTTGCGGGCATCGAGATAGGGAAGTCAGTGATATCTGCTTTCCCGTGCTGGTGGTTTTTCGCCGCAAAGAAATCCTGCGCCTTTGTTTTGATGTATTCCCAGAGCACTACTAGCTTGCGCCGGTAATAATGCGGCTGTGTAATGTCTGTGTCCTGTGTGATGATCTCCACATCATCATTTAAAGTGGTCGAACTTTCGGCAGGCAGCTTTGCGATAGCTTCATCTAAATCGATAGTTTTATCATTCAGCAGTGTCCAATTCCCACCCAAGAACACGTACAGTTTATCAGGCTTTAGATAATAAATTTTTTCGGCTAGAGGAGCCAATGGTAAGTCACTCACAACCTCTAAATCGCTTCCGATTTTTACGTGAGCCGTAGCAGTGTCTCGATAGGCGTTTCCCGTGTCAAGGCAAACAATAAGCTGTCCATCAATTACAGGAGTCGAATCGAGCTGAGATTGCGCAATTTCGCGCAAAGATAAATTTGACATCAGAAAACTCCTTTTCGATAAAAATAAAAAGTTCGCTATACCATGATTGACATAGCGAACTCATATAAATTGATTAACTATTCACAGTTTTTGTGTTTCGTCTGGTTCTTTTCCCTCAGCGTTCGCCTTGTCCTCAGCGTCCAGTGCATCGTAGTACGCTTGCGCAAGGGCTTCCACCTCTGCGATGTCGTCCTCCGTCAGTAGGCCGCTGTCCAGATGGGTGTACGCCTTGTCCAGCCAGTATGCCACGTCGCGTCCTGCGGCGATTTCCCGCTTGATGGAGCGCAGGGTCAGGTCATGGCGAGCTTTGCTTTTGATTGCCATAGTCAGTCCTCCTTTAGGTCGTTGTCATGGACGCTACTGCGTCCTCAAGGTCAATGATGCGTTTAATGGGGTCAGCCCTGCCGATAACGGTTGCACTGTCTGCATCAGTCAGCACGGTATTCACGCCGCTCAGAGCGGGGATGGGCTGTGCGCCTGTCGCGGTGAAGGGCACAGGCTCTGCCAGCTTATAAGCGATTTGGACAGGGGTTCCGGCGGCGTACTGGGCAGCGAGATAGGATTTCAATCCTTCCACAGAGTTAAAACGGCTCGTATTTATGTACGCATAAGGTTCACTACTTAAAAGAGCAGATTCGGTTCCATCATTGTAGACCTGTATTTTGTAATGAGTGCATGCTTCGGTTGAAACTGTAGCAATAGGCGTATTCGTTACATCCACAGCGGCGGGAACAAAATAGCTACGATTTTCTTCAACGGCGCTGCCCATAATCCAATGCTCCGTCCCATCCAGCGTCAGCAACTTCCACGTCTCCTGCCCCTCTCCCGTCACTGCATCCACCTCGCCGCCGTAGATGGTGTGGGGCAGAGTGAGGGTGGCGGTTTGGCCGATGTAAGGTGTGTAGGTGGTGGGGACAGACGTGCCGGGAACAATATACGGATACACGGTTGTATCAAGCGTTGTGCCGTTAGTCGCCATCATGTACCAGTATTTAATTACATCCCCCGCAAGGATTTCAAAAATACCTTTAGAGTTAAGCCACAGATTAGCTCCGTTGCGATGTACTACAATAGATGTAGAAATACCTGTGCCAGTATCAAGGCCGTAATATTTGCCGGGCTGTAGGTGCCAAACAGCAAATACGGGGCTATCTACAGTCGCCGTTGCGGTGCCGGAAATATGTACGCCGCCGTCTGGAACATACTCGTATGTAATGCCATTTTTTGTTAATTTATTAAATGGTTTTATATTCAGCAAATTTTCCCCGCACCACTCGACAGTCACGCTATCCCTGCCCTTAATCGGGCGAATGTTTTCGTAGGGTGCATAGGCTGTTGCAGTCGTGCCTTTCTCTATCTGTGGTTTTGCCGAAGCATTATCCAGTGTGCCAGATGTAGCAAAAAACAAGGAGGCTTTTGATATGTCATTCTCTACTGTAAACGTACATGGCTTTCCAATAGATTGTACGACAATCGCAAGGTCGCCTGCATCCCTATCGAGAATTGATATACGGAAATGAGACATTGCGCTAATCGTGTATGTACCCGCAGGAAGCGGAAAATAACTAGAGTTGTAGTATGTAGTCCCACTTGCCGTTCCGTTTGCTGTTACGGTGCCATCGTGGGTTGTTGTCCACGTCATTCCATGGTCCATGACTTTTTCTGGCATCCATGCAGGATTAAACAGGTTCTTACCTCCACCTGCCGGATACGGTGTTCCGTTCCCCTCCTGCACGGGTTCCCACGTCGCTTTCACGCCCATCGGATATCCCGCCACAGGGTAACACACAACAGGGTTGCCGGTTTCTTCCAGCGGCGGACAGAGCATATCCACGATGTGCTTGCTGCTCCATGGGGCAGAGTCGGTCACGGTGGTAGTCGGAGTTGTTTTTTTTATTTCCTGTTGCAGCTCGCCAATAACACTATTTTGTGCAACAACAGAATTGTTGATTTCAGTCTCTTTTGACACCGCTCTATTATGTTCTTGTATGATAATATCACCAACCGCTTTGCTATCCGCAGCAGCTCCGGAGATTTTAAGAGAGGTGTCTAAAACAATAGGCAAACTGTTACTTTCAATACCATCTTCCATATGATTCAAATGGTCGGCTCTTAAAATTTGGCCTTTTTCAAAATTTTGCTTTTCATAGGCCATCCTTCATCACCTCCAATCAGCCCAAAACAAGCTGGTTTAATTTTCCATATCCAGATTGAGCATCAATATCTTCGCCCAATTTGCACCAAGTAACAGCTTTCTCAACTACCTTCACACGAGAGTCCATCACAGAATTCAATCCATTGGTATAAGTTTTCGCACTATCCAATGCAGCATTCGCTTTTGCAGTAGCGTCAATAGCAGCGGCAGCAACAGCATCGTCATGAGAAGTCTTCAATTCGGTCTGTGACACCTTTGCATTCCATGCATCACGCTCATTTGCGGTGATGTGTACAGTAGTGTTCTTCGCATGAGTATCAAGTGCATCCTGAACAGTTTTGACCTTGGTATCAACTTCAGCCTTTGTATACGCATCAGGCACAGAAACATACAGACCATCTTCTTCAAGCGTTAGCGTATTATTTGCTTTTGCAGAAACCTTCACAGAGACACTGATCTTATTATCCGCAGAAACACTCACTTCAGCAGACGGAGTTGCCACGCCAGTATAAATGTCGATCAGAGAACCAACCGGAATCTTGATCACGTCGCCGCTGGTAAGAGTCAGTTCAATGTTCTTATCCTTGGTGTTATAAGTACCGTTCTTCACCACCAGATCCTTGCCAAGAGCAATCGTCAGGGTGTCGCCGCCAAACACAGGCAGCTTGATCGTGCGAGTCTCCGCGTCATAAGTAGGCTCATGAATAACGCCAGTCAGAGTTGTAGTAACAGGTTCATCGCCTTTTGCCACGCTCAGAACGCCAGCGTTATAGGTGACATCTGTAACAAATTTGCCTTTGATGTTTTCCACTGCGGCAACCTTGGCATTGACATAATCAGCGACAGCCTTAGTGGTGGGAATATCATTATCGGTTGCATCTGCAGGAATCTGCGTTATTGTCGATTTATTCAGCTGTACAAATTCCGTGCCGTTCCAGATGTGCATACTATAATCCGTCATGCGGAAGTAAATAATGCCCTGAATCTGACCAGTCGTCGGCAGAGCGGAAACCATTTTACTGGTCTTCGTATATTCAGAAGTGCCTTTGAATAACTGTAATGTATCGGTCGTAAAGTACAGCGTGTCCATATCCTTGGGCGATAAAGCATCGTACCGTGCTTTTGTACCATATGAAAATTTTACTTGTGCCATTTGGTCCTCCTTATTTTTAAAATTTCGTCCACTGAAAATTTGTCTGACTCACAATAAACGGTTCAACTAAAAAGCGCCCCGTGGACGCACTTTGCTGCACGACCCACGGGGCGTATTTCCCTTTATTGTCTTTTATCATCACAGTCTGTCCAGCATACGAGTCCTCTGAATTATTCAGCGCCTTGTTTGCTTCCGAGGCCGTGTTAAACATCAAATTTCGCGGACGAATCGTTTGAACGGATAAATCATCACGCACATACTTTAGCTCAGAAGTATCTTTTGTAATGATCATGTCACGTTCGTCGATCAGGCCAAGAGCAATGGCGGCATCAATATCTTCGTCATTGCCGTAGCCGAGTTTTGAATATTCTTTTGCCATCGTTGCCTCCTTATTAAGAGAGCGGATGGCTTAGAACGGAACCACCCGCATCGTATGAGAATCCGTACCAGAACCGCCGCCTGTGATTTCGACGGCATTTCCGATCTCCTTGCCATTCGAGGTAAGCTGCAGGATATTGTTCTGATATTTAATGTTGTCGGCCTTGTTGTCCAAATTCGTATTGAGCTGATCGTACATGCTCTTGTTCAAAGCGATAAGCTCCAGAATGCGCTGATCCAGAGGGGACAGAGCCTCATCGGGAACCATGTCTGCCCAATTGCTGATCGGGGTAATATGTACCACACCAGGACCAACCTTGCGTACGCGCTGAATCGTCTCACCCCCGGCAGTCATCTCAACATCAGAGAAGGTCAGCCAGAACTCAATATCACCAGCTTCACTTGTCAGGTTCGTATCAAAGGGCAGTTTATACTCCAACTTGTTTTTGTATAGCTCTGTAGATTTTTTTAGAATCTCAGTTTTATAGCTTTTACTAACAGGGAGCTTGTACTCCAGCAGAACAGTATACTCAGTCATGTCTACGCCACTATAAATCGTATCAGCCAGAAAATGGAGGTTATCCACCAACTTGCTGCGCTGCATAATACGCTCAGTCAGACTTACGGTAATAGTGTTATTTGCATTGATCAAAAAAGTATACACGGCTTACACCTCCTTTCCGTTCACGATATACTCATACTCATCCAGAGAGATCCGCCCTTCATCGAGCTTCTTCTTCAAGAATGAATTCTGTACCTTATGGTCACGATAGAGTCGATGCAAACTTTCAACGAACTCGTTATATTTCTTTTCCTCGCTCATAGCAGCCCTCCTTCAATCAGTGTCAGAGTATAAGCATCAATAATAGCCTCCGGCGAAGTTCCACCCAAGGCTTTGATCTGGTCATATTCGTATTTATCGATCTCCTGTAACTCCACAGTGTCGTAACCATCAACTGGAATATAATAGTAGCCATCAACGTGCCAGATATATTTCCCATTGCTGCTGATAATACCCTGTGCATCATCTTCTGTACAGTTCACCATAATGCCATGTTTTGGCTGGTATTTCACAAACTGAAGGCGGTCAAGAGCATCGATCGCCCGACCGTTTTTAAGTACCTTGTAATACACTCTCAACACCTCCTTAAATGCTGAACTCGACTGTCACACCCAACGATTCAGACGGATAATGGAAACTATACAGCTCGCCAGTCTCTTCGATCGCATAGAAGTAACCATCGTAATTAACAAGCGGAGAACGCAGCCAATACTTGGTCGGTTCACCATCGGCATTGTGTTTGATTCGAGAATTGTTCCCAGTCATGTAGCTGATAGTCTGACCTTCGTAAATGTACGGTTCCTCAGTCATAGAAGAGCTCATTTCAATGGCAGACGGGATAAAGAAGTAACAATCAGATGTTACAATTTCCTTACTCTTACCACCGACAGAACTCGGCACTTTGACTTGCTTGACCAGCTGTTTCCAGCCAATCGGAAGCGCATCAACCAGACGAGAATCCAGATATTCGCGCAGAGAAGTGTTTGCCCAGCCACCCGCATTCGAAGAGGAACTGTTTAGCGGCATATTCTGACCCAGCGTGTCTTTCTGCAAGAAGGTAATAGAACAGCGCTTGTTGGAATTGTCACTCAGATAGAAGTTCTTGAAGCTTGCAACCTCAACAACCAGATCATCGTGTGTCCATGCGGCCAACTCACGGCAGGCAGTGTCACCAAGGTCTGCGTACCAAAGCTTAGACCAGTAAACAGTACCTTTAGCATACTTCTCATAAGCGCCATCGTCTGCCTTTGCACAGCCAAACACCAATGTGGCGTTCGTCTTAGTAATGCGAGTACGAGCGATTTTTGTATAAGAAATACTGGAGCCATAAATATTAGACGAATAAACGTACAAGCCGTTATCACCCTTAATGTGCCGAATAACAGTCATATCGCGAGAACCAGCAGCAACACCATTTGCAGAGTCGATGCCCCAAGTCATCTTGACGCCAGTTGAGTTCCACAGACGGATACCATTCATACCGTTCTGCTCAAAGCACTGCATCAGAACAGTATTGTTTGCATTTGTAATGTCCATCTTATAATCGATAGCAAGCACAAAATCTCTGTCCTCTTCAAATAGCTTGAGGTCGGTATCAATGTAATTCTTGCCATTAAACACCTGCGGTTTACTAATAAGAACCTTTTCAGTGATGTCCTCATAAGAAAAGTCGTTACCGAGCCTAATAGAAACTTCGTCTTTTGCTTCAACAACAGTCTGCTCGACGCCAACTTTGTTCATTGCATAGATCTCGACCGGACGAAGCTGGCCGATTTCCTTGCCTTCGAAATAGTTGGAAACATACTCACACACGTCATACACGGCATTGATGACTTTATCGCCAACAACATAACCACCCTTGTCCCAGCCACTGAACAGATAATACTTGAATGCACTTTCCTCAGCGGTGTAAGTCGGGGTGTCGCCAGTATAAAGCACCATAGAACCATACGGGGCAACAGTTTCCTGCAGCACAGCGCCACGGTTCATATAGCGAACAGTGTACTTACGCACAGACTCGGTATAAGTTGCGGTAACTGTCTGATTGCTGAAGACGGTCGTAAACTCCGTATCCCAGCCACTGAAAGTAAAGTCCGTAGAGATTGTGCTCTCGGCAGTAGGTGTCGGAATCGGATTCTCTTCACGGGTAACAGGGTCAACTGCCTTGCCACCCTTATCAATGTACTGGATATCCAACACAGTGCCGTCTTTATTCACGAACGTCCACTTGAACTGCTGAACCAGAGTGTTGTAAGTGATATTCAAATCAGGCCACTGTGCCGTAAACTCTGCCAGCTGACGCTCGCGCATGATAGGAACATGGACATTGCCTTCAACAACAGAATGGTCAGTGTTATAACCGTTTTCATCCAAACCGGTCATCTTCAGCAGACGATCCAGCAGGGAAGTATCATCCAACTGCCAATCAATACCAGTCAGACGCACACGGTTCAAATTCGTGCACTTCGCCAGCATATCGGTCAAGTCAACAGTCGGACACTTCTCAACCGTCAGAGTGGTGATATTCTTATAATCTGTAATCTTCAGGTCGGTCAGATAGTTCAGGTTCTTAGCGCTCAGGCTTGCAATTGCAGGAAGTTCGGCTTTCTTGATTTTGCCGCCCTTAGCAAACGCGACACCGGTAATGCCAGAGCCACCAGCATAGAACTCTTCCAGATTCGTACAACCAGTCAGACTGATAGACTTCTTCAGGTTCGGCACGTTCTGCAGGTTCAAATGCTCAAGCAGTGTGTTGTTACCAACCGCGAAGTCAGTCATATTCGTATTCTTGTAGCCCTCTGCGGCAGAACCAATCTTCAGGTCAGTCAGCTTTACGCCGTGGCTGAAATCAACATAGCCGGGGTAGAAACCAGAAATATCGCCAATGCTCTGGATGATAGAAGCGTTGTAAACATAAACCTCGGTATCATTCATGGCTGCAATTGAGCATTGAATCTCGTAAGTCTGACCACGCTTACCACGCACCTTTACAGGGTTAGAACCATATCGCACAGAGACGTAAGTGTCAGCATAAGGGACAATATGGAAAGTGCCATCGGGTTTCACGCCTGTCCAGTTGGTCGGAGTATAACCACGAATTGTCATATCATCAGAGGTACAGGCAGCACCAGTATATTTTGATGCCATGTATTTTTCCTGATAACGCTGGAATTGACGTCTTTGGTGGCGTTTATTGCCGTGCATCATAGGCAGATAGCTAGTTGTACCATTATCCTCGTAAGTGCGGAAATACTTGCGCCGCATATCCATGATCCACAGCTTTTCAGGCTTTACGTCCTGATAATCCTCGAACTTTTTCAGGATACGGTTTGCGCTCCATGCCAGAGCACTTTCGCGGTTCAAGAACATCTTTGCGAGGTCGTCTGCAAACAGGTCACGAATCTTACACCACAGTTTCGAGTCATGTGCATTAAACACGCTCTTTGTTCCAATAGTGTCCATGTCTTCGTAGCCGTAACTCAGGGTCAGACCACCTTCGTTATCGTTACCCATTGCAGTGTCGTTATCGTAGTCAAAGCAGAAATCCCAATGCACAAGGTCTGTCGTGTGCGGGAATACGTTCTTAGCACGGTTATCAACCATGGTATGGCGTTCGGTAAACAGATAGTGGAACAGGGTAGAATCCTTGATAAAGTAATTCTCAAAATTCTTCTTGAATTCCTCATCGTCTGCATTCACAACCCAGTTCTGCACACGAATCCAAGCGTCTTTTGCAGCCTGAATCTCTTCCTCGGTACAAGCCTTATTGATGTAACGGAATTCAAAGCTGTGGTCGCCATCCCAAGTTTCCTCAGAGAAATCGCCACTCAGGAAGCGAGTCTGCGCATCGGTATTGTTGTCAATCTCAACGATAACTTCCTTGTGGTTGTTCGGGTCCATGCCCATAGTGTCGCTATTCTTCTTAGAGTTACCAAAATCGCCGCAAGCATAGAAGTGCCACTGACCATCCTTAAAGACAGTCGCATTAGCGGTATCGGTCTCCTGAATAAACACAACACAGGGATAGAATGCCATGGTGTCGCGCACCTTCGGATTATCCTTGCGAGCCTGACGAATATACGGGTTAAACTCGTTGAATTCATCTGCCAGCAGAGCATTGTTTGCATTCTCAGAAGAAGCAACATTGACTTTGATGTTAAAATACTTCTCACCAACGCTATTTTCTGTAAATGCGTACTTGCTGCCAGTGCTTTCATCACCAAAGGTAAAACCACCAGAGCAATCAATATCAATATTTCGGCCAGCCTCACCGTATGCGTTAGAGCTGGTGCCCTGTCCCTTATGAGAACCAATGGCAATCCAGTTATCTTCCACGGCGCGACCATTCTTATAAATGTGTTGAATAGTTGTGTTAGGCACTTCGTTCTTCTTGCCAGTCGTAAAGGTCGGAGCAGAGATCTTGATAATGCGCAGGTCTGGGCATTTCTCAGCCAGTAGATCAGGATTCAGCTCGCCGCTCACATCCGTAATATCATTACGGGTGTAGCGCTCAATCATTTCCTCTGCGTTCTTCGCATCTGCAATAAAGTTGTCGAGGATTTCATCATCCGTCAGGTTCATCATGTAAGATTTCATGCGGTAAACCTGCACATCACAATCAGGAGAACCGATCGTAATGCCGACAGGAGAAGTCTGTGTAAAGTTGTCGCTTGCATCGTACAGCTCAACACGGCAGGGGATACCATCCAGCCACAGAACCATTTCTTTATACTGACTATCGGGCAGAATATTGAACTCGAACTCCATGAAATCATCTTCGCAGGTCGGCAGTTCAATCGAGTTTTGCTCACTGGTCAGCGTGATCTTTTGTGCTTGGATATTCAAGCCGATACCGCCATTCAGACAGGTCAATGCCGTAGCGTCATAGTTTCTGACGTTCGTGGTCTTGAATACGAACTTGAAATTCTTGCCCAGTTTCTTCGCGTCGTTGCCAAAAAGCTTATAACTGATGGTTGCGGTCGTGCCTGCTTTAACACAGAAGTAGGTATCGCCATCTTCGTCCAGTTGATAACCACCATTGGACCAGTCGAAATTATCACTGACAGTCAGGCTATTGTTGCCATCCGTCCACAGTCGAGTCGCGTCTGCATTGGTCTTGCCAGCAGGGTTGAAATCAAATGCCAGATTCGTCTTAACAGGCTCGATTGTAATACCAAGCTCCTCGATGGTGACATTGATCGTTTTGCTTATGGAGCCACATACAATTTTTAGCACATGAGCACCGACGTTAGCAGATTTCCAAGTCCATGTCTGCATTGTGCGGCCAACAGTCAGGGTACCAGTCTTTACACCGTCAACTTCCAGAGTTACAGTTGTTGTAGAACTGGAAGGGTCATAAACGGTGTAATTGATTGCGATATTGCTATACTGTTTTGCACTTGCCGTCTTTGTAGCACAACTGATAATAGGAGTCGTATTGCCTTCAGTTGCCCACATAATATCCTTAGCAATCTTATTACTGGTGACTTGTTTGCCATTGATCTCAGCAGTCATAGAAACTTCCACCAGGTGCGCACCATGGGTCTGAGAATGAATCGCATACGTCATCTGTCGGCCAGTAACAGCGGTCGTAGTAGAGCCAAGCGGCGTTCCGTCGATCGTAAAATTGATGGTCTTGGAAATATTGCCATACGGCGTGTAACGGAAGGTGACCTCGCCGTTGTACACCAGCGTATCGTCAAATGTGCTTTCCAGATAGAACTCGACCACATTGATCGTCCAGTTCTTTGTACCGATGCTGCCCACACTATCCGTGACTTGCAGTTTGACTGTGTTATCACCGCTGTGCAGATACTGAGTCACATCGAAGCTGTTCGTTCCCTGAATGACAGTCTGTGTTCCAACTTTTGTGTTACCAACGTACCAGACGCCAGTAGCAGAACCTGTATCATCGCCAGAATTATCCACAGAGGTGAATCTATAATTGATTACAGCAGGGTCGCCGGCAATAACAGTCAACGCAGAACCGTCCAGACGCTCGATGGTGATAACGCTGGAGTTTCCGCCACCGCCACCACCGCCTTCAATGACGACCTGTGTTTTGACCGTACCGTTTTCCAGCAGGCTCAGCTTGGAATCCTCATAGGTGATATCATACTCGCGTCCAGAATTCGGATCGGGTTTCACGTTGTTCAGCTGCTCCCGAATGTCAGAAATATCGCCATTGATGGTGTCAATAGAGGTCTGTAAGCCAGAAGTTGTATTTTTCACCACCGTCAGGTCGTTCGCCACAGTCGTAACGCTGGTCTTTTCGGCCTTCGCTTCTAGCAGCTTGTCCGTTGCTTCCTTATTATAATAGTTGCTCTGCAAAGTATTCGGCAGATCACCCACTTCAGTCTTCAGGTCATCCAGAGCGTTTTTTGTATTTTCCAGTTCTGTCTGAACAGGGGAGAGCTTATCAGCGATTTTTGCTTCGACCGTCTTATTGTATGCAGTCACCCAATCTGCACTAGGGTCAGTATTCAGGGTGATGGTTTTGATGACTTTGTCTCCATTCAGAAACTTGATCGTCTGTGTTTTAGCGTCATACTGCACATCAAACTTTGCCAGACCATCAACCTTAGCAATCTCACCACGGAGCATGGTTGTAAATCCATCGACTTCTTCCTTGGTGTAATAGCTTGCTAGTGTGTCAGCCAGGCCATCAACAACAGCCTTTGCTTCCTGCGCACTTGCCGCCGCTTTATCTGCCGCTGTCTGTGCTTCACCAACCTTCTGACTCATAGTAGCTAGGAACTGGGTATACCAGTCATCGCCGGTCGGGTCTGTCATTCCAGAACCAGAAAGCGCTTTCAGAACGGTCAGCTTGTCGTTCGGACGAGTACGCCACAGATAATTCTTGGATTCGCCAGAGTTTGGAACCGTAATTGCACCTGTCGCAATGATTTCAAACTTCAGTGTTCCTTCTTTGGCCGTTGCATAGTTGCTTACCATCCAGTAGAAACGAATCTTGTCATTGCTGTACGACACGTTCACAGGCGCAGTATAATTCTCATTGTTGTCTGCGTTCACATAGTGGATCTGAATCGTCATCTGCATCAGGTCTACGCCATCGTAATAACGCGGCATTTCAAACGGAATGACCTGACTGTTGTTTTCCTGAGTGATATTTATCTGGTTCGGATTCAGCGTAATATCTTTTCCAGAATCGACCGTAGAATAATCATTGTCTGAAAATGTATCGAACCATGTGTAGTTGCCGCTCCGTGTGAAATCTGATTCCACCTGGTCAGCTTCCAAAGTCGCGATTTCATCATTGGAGTCAACGACCGGACGCTCAGCCTCCACAGAAGCCTCCATCGTCATTACAGGATTCGCAGCGGCCATACGTCTGGATTTGTTAAAAGAAAGTGCCATCTACTCACTCCTCTCATTTATCTCGTTAAGATTCTGCCGTCAAACTCGGAAAATACCGGTCCATCAGAGAATCCATGTAATATGTGTGTTTTGAATTTTGTGCATTGCCTTCGCCTACAATGTAGGGATAATATGGGTAATACCGGCTCAAGCTCAAAGACATCGTTCCTTCTCCCAGATTGATGCTGATGCTCTTGATGATCCACTCGACCGGCGTTCTTGAATTCAGATATTTTGCCGCATATTCGATCTTTTCGTTTACGTCAAGCCATGGAACCAGCAAGATCGTAATTGAAAGGCCATCGGTCAACCGTGCGCGTTTCCATAGCTCATACTCTGCTACTTCCATCGCTCGTGCATCGGTGGTATATCCTTCATAGTCTCCGCCCGATAACACTTCATTGCGCCGCCCGATTTTTTCCACTGTCGTTTGCGAATTATACAAGTCATCGATATTATTTGGGTCATTCACACAGATGAATTTCAAATTGTCACAATTCTCTTCCTCTTTCTGTGCTGCAATTTCTGCGGCAGTCGGGATAGCGTCAACTAACTTTACCATCGCATGAGATTGCTGCTGCCCGATAAAATAAAAGCAGGATGTCGTCGCGTTAAATTGGATAACATAATATTTGCCACCCTGCATAACGGTCGCATCCTGTTCGTTATCGTTTCCATCTGGGTCTGTAGTCGAAGCAAACAGCTTGGATATCTTTTGCGTTTGACCAGCTTGAACACTTCCGTCCTCCAACGTAGAGCTGTAAGTAATACTCCAAATAATGTTCAACGCACCTTTTTGTGTAATGGTCACAGGGCATCTGAATGCAATTTTCTTGTCCGATGTAATAGATGGACCACTGCCACTTGTACCGGCAGGAAAACCGGCAGAATCAGCTGACACTGTAAGAGACAGCGTATGAGTTGAAGCATCGTAACTTGTGTTATCTGGCGTTGCGTAACAATCCGCGTCAATCGTCGCGCCAAATACCTCAACGACATTGCGTACAGAAGTATAATCTACGCTGGCTGATTCTCCATCCGATGTGACAAGGCTTGCAAATAAGTCGCAATCCAAAACCGGTGGATCATTGAATCCACTCGGAATCTCCTTGCATACAAAGACATCATCATCAAAATACATTTCAAATGGGTAATACAAATCCCGCAGTTCTGTGAGCATCTGCCAGATTGTTGTTCCAGTGTCGTAATCCAAATCATGTGGAACTTTACGGCTCCAATAATCAATGCAGTATTTTGAGAACTCGCTTTCCTTCATTACCGCTTCAATACTTTTGTTGATATCTGCTTTTTTGTCGATTCGATGTGCTTGTCCTGCCAGCTGTCCAGCCAGGTCGCCATTCAGTCTGGATACCATGTCCACACAAGAAGCACTCACTGTATTCGTTGTAGAATTGTATGTGAACCCATTGGAACTAAAACTAAAACAGCCCTGGTTATACCAATGGATTGAAGAAGTATCAAAATAACTGCCAGAAGCGTTTCTCGAATACTCATCAAAGACCTTCCCGTAAATTCGAGTAACTTGTTCCCGTCCTTCAATTACAGCAGATTGAATATCGTGCATCGAATGGTCAACATAACGGCTGGTCTTTCCATATTCCTCGCGCAGTTCCGCCTCACTCCAACCAGAGATCGCGCTCACATCAACTTTTTCCAATGTCGCGCCATTCAATTTCATACCTTCCACTGCGGCAATCATACATTTAACACGAACCTTTTGTCCGTAGATTGTCTTATCAATACCGGTCGCGTCTGCTGCTAAAATATTGTCGGGTGTCATACCACCAGGCATTGTTTTTATCTTTGCAACAAGAGCATCAAAATAATTCCGAAGATCATTTTTCAATAATGGAATCAATCCGTTATTTGTTTGCAATAGAAGAGCGAACGCTATATAAGGCCCGGTTTCGCTATCTGTCTCGTACATCGGGTCGTCTGAACCAAGAACGGTGGAATAACTACCAGCCTCAATGTTGTTTTCTTTTACAAATTCGCTGTATCGGAGCATATTACTGGATGTCCAATCGATTTTGTCGCGGTTCAAATTGTCGATGTTGCCGTATTTCGCATAGCCGTAAGTCTTAAAACGCTGAATCTTCTGATTGTAATATGTCAGGGCATTGATGTATCGGATGTCTTGTTCGGTCAGTAGAGCAGGAGATTTATCGCTGATTTTTGCTTTGGATCTTCCTGCCAGACCGATGTAGACTCGCACATTTCGACTCAGCCATTCTTCCTCTGTGATGTTAGAAAGATTGCTGTTCTTCCCAAGATACATCGTCACATTAAAGGTTCGCCGCACATCGGATTCACTGTCAATGGAGATCGAACCGTCAATTGCAACACCTTCCAAAGAATCGATTGTCGCAAAATCTTTGTTTAACAGGTCGATTCGACAATATACGTGAGAAGAATGATTCTTTAACAGAGCGAGGTCTTCATCTGTCGGAAGATACGTCATACGCTACCTCCCGGTTCATAAGAACTCAATCCGTTGTTGTACATATCTGCTTCACTCTCGATACTGCCGATCTCCACAAATTCGAATTCGATCGTACCCTTATCAACATGCTCTGAGCAGGAGACGGTCACGTTTCCATTGATGCCGATGAGCCATTCGCGGCCATCTTCCATCTTGAGCACTTTTGCCTTGGTATCTGTCAGCCAGGCACTTAGTTCGTCGCGGAACGCATTTCCACCGTCGATATCAAAGCTATCATCTGTATGCTGGAACCGAATGCCAACGCCACTAAAACTGCCAGTGTAATAATTCGCTTCACCGCCATAGAAGAGGAATGGATACTTATTGCTCATCGTCTCAACCACTGCGGCGGAACGCACCTTGTTCAAGCTCTCAACCTTTGGCTCCAGTACGATTCGATAGGTCTTATCCCCATCGGTCAACATTGCGCCGTCAAAAGAGCTCTTTACTGTTGTCTTGATATAACCAAGCTCGATTCCATTCGCGACAGGGGAGAGTGCGTATTCGTATTCCGTACCGCGCCCTGCTGCATACAGGTCCGAAAATCCAACCGTCACATAACCATTGTCGGATGTATAGACGGTAAGGTCGTTAAAATCAGAGGTCGAAAGAGCCGCGCCGGAAGGGGAGATTACCTCGAATCTGTAATAAGCAACTTTATCAGCGAAAGAACCGGACAACCATGTAAGTGCCTCACTCGATGCCCGGAACTCACTGCCGCTGCTATAGAATTTTGTTGCTCCAAGAAACGACTTTGTGCTGGAATATGCACGGAGACCAAATTGTTTATCTGTCGATCTAAAATGGTATGAGTTAATTCGTCCAATGCTGAGATAATCCGACAAAACAGAACTATTCGACGTACTCACGACACCCGATTCGTTGATATGTTGGTTTGTCCATGCAACTTTCACGGCCAGTCGATTCAGCGCAATGCTTTCCTGATAGATCGCCATCCACTGTGCCGTGCCTTTTTTACGTCGCTTGAACCGAACTGCATTCACACCGGTGCTCTGTGTCAGATAATACTTTGCATACAAATCGATCTGTGCGCCCCATTTGTCATTGGTGGCGGTGATTTGTGCGTCTCCAATGGCTTCTGTATAGTCCGTATAGATCTGCAAAAATCCAGTATCCAGCTGGAAACCACCCACCGATTCCGCTTTTGCCCGTACATAATAGGTCGTATGATTGTCCAGCCCGTTCACATCAAAACTCTTCATGGAGTCACGATAATAAAAGCAATTCGACTGTGTGATCAATTCCTTGTTTTCGTCATATAGGTAATATTCGTAGCGATTGATAACTTCACCCTCCGCAATGGGGTAGTTATAGCTGAAATCAAAGGAATAAGAAGGGAAATTGATGGTCTTCACCTTACCCAGTGTCAGTTCCGTAGAGGCAAGATATGGCTCAGAATGACAGTAAAATAAAATGCGGTCGCTGTATTCAGAGAACATATTTGTCCCTGCCAGACGACACCGGATCACGATATAATACGGGTCATGCCGGTTTTTCATCAGATTTGCAGAGAGCGTAAAATTCCGCGCCAGGCCAGAACCAGTAGGAGCCACCGTGCCAAACTTATAGATGCCCTGGTCTGTCATGTTGGGGGCAGTTGGGTTATAACCAGTAGCCTTATCGAAGATGATAAAGGCGACAAGATCAATGTCCGCATAGGCCGCAAACTGGAACGTAGCCTGCTTCGAGCCATCAAATACTCCAATTTTAGATAAGATAGGTTTCATTTTATCACCTCCGACGTATGTTTATTTAAGATTTCATAATAAAGCAAAGTGCACCGTCTTTATTTACGGCCATCCCAAGTTCTGCGAGAAAATTTTTCAATGTAATAGCAGCCACCGTTTCATTCAGCGCGGTGACAGAATTATTTGTATCCGAAATACTCTGTGTCAGTTCATCGTAATGGTCGGATTCTGTTGACTTGGCATTGTTCAAATCGGTCGTTAAAGTACCGATATTTGTTTTGTTTGTTTTTACCTGATTGTTTGCCGTTTTCAAATCGGCCTGCAAGGTTTCAATGTTTGATTTGTTTGTACCAATCTGAGAATTTGCCGTCTTGAGGTCAGTTTGCAAAGATTCGATATTTGTTTTGTTTGTACCGACTTGTTTCTTTGTTTCGTTGTAGTCCGAAGCCGTAAACGAGCCGACGTTTCCTTGAATCTGTTCTACGGAATCTTTTACATTCCCAATGGCTTTTTTATTATCCAAAACACCCTGCGACAGCTCATTGTAGTGACTGGTTTCATTATCAATCTGAGTATTCAAAGCCCTATTGACGTCTTCTGCGCGAGTGTCATCTGTATATTTGGTTGCTAAAATCCAATCGTCCTTACTGTATGACTCTGTATCGCCGCGTGATTTGATGCAAACATACAGGTCTCCAGACGGACCCTCTGCCCAAATATCTCCTACGTTATACATCGGCGTTGGTCTTTGTGTGAACGTCTGACTTTTCGAGTTCGCCGTATCGCGGGCATAGGTCGCCATAGAGAGCGCATTGATTAGTCCAGAATCCGTAATTTGCACCCACTCATAACCTTCGCCGGTGTCTGCCCAGCGGAAGCAATGATTCCTTCGGACATTCTGATATAAGTCACCATCATGGGCTTTCTTTTGCTCATCAGTTGTCCAATTTGCAGAGGGGTCATTCGAGTCGTTTTCATTGGGGTCTTTGTATCGGTAGTACGTTGTAATCGTGTTATTGATCTGGGACTGAACTTCTTTCTGTTCGGAATCCGCTTTGTCCGATAATTTTTCCAAGTCGTTGCCGAGCTGTCCGACAACCGATTTGATATTCAATAGTTCAACATTGGTATTGCCTTCCGTCACAACGATGTTTCGGAAGTTTTTCTGCAATGCCGTCACAACAACTTTCTGTCCAACGCTATATTCGTGAGAACTTGTAAACCGATAGACACCGCCAAACGCGGCTACTTTATATGAGATCCCAGCCTTTTCGGTGATTACGCCATATGTAGAGGTATCAAATTTTGCTTCGTCTACGGCTTTTCGTGCGGCAGAAGCAGTTTCTTCAACCAAGATATCAAGTGCTGATTTTTCTGACATGTTCTGCCTCCTGAAAAATAAAAAGCCGACCCGCTGGGCTATCCCAGTGGTATCGGCATTGTGTGTAGATATTCGATTTAGCGCTTATTCCATTCCTGCGCCATCCGAGTCGAGAAGTTCTTCTTGATTTCAGAGGCCAGATCCTCAGAATTGCCAACAGGATTGTTGATCACGATATTACCGGTCGAGAAACTGGTGTTGCCAGTGCTCTTCGTAGTAATCGCCTGAGAACCGTACTTGGCCATCTGCTCAGAGAACCACTTGTTCGGGTTGCCACCCATCTCAAACAGTTTCGATGTGATATCAGCAGGCACCACACCATCACCAGTTTCGAGGTAAGTGTAACGACCAGACTGCGGCTTGCGAACCAAAAGCTCAGGACCAAGCTCATCGACATTGGCGAGGTGACTCTTAGAAGCAGACTTTATACCACTAGCATGGCCTGTGATTTTTTTCCATAGAGTTTTCGCATTATCAACGAGAGAACTGATTGGGTGCGTGACCGTATGAACAACATTTTGTAAAACACCATTCTTCGAGGAGTCTTCTTTATTATACTTTGTGACAGTATCGGTCAAAGTACCAACCGGATTCAGCACCCATTCATACCATGCGTGACCAGTCTTCTTTGCAGTCTCTTCCGAATCAGATGCCTTTTTGTTGACAGCGTCTGTTGCGTCCGCCACAGCCTTAAACGAATCAGCAGTAGTGTTCAGCTTTCGATTGATTTCGTCAACCGCATCAGAACACCCATTTTTTATTGCGGTATAAGACTGATCCATGACCCACTTCATGTTGTCCGCTAGATTGTTTGTACCAGGCTCCACATTCTTCCATGCGTTATCTGCATCGGTCTTCAGTGTACCCTCTGCGCCAAACGTAGCATTGCTCTTAGAAGTGATCTCCGCCCAAGCCGTCGAGATCCTGTCCTTCGGATTGTTTGCAAGATTGCTAACGCCCTGCTCCACAGCGCCCCAGCTAGTATCAAAGCAGGCACGTGTAGCTTCGAGCATGTCATTTGCGCTTTTACTGGAACCTGCCCATGCATTGCTCAGCGTCTGATATGTACCATTTGCCAAATTCTGAACGCCACCGCCACACTGCTCCCAGCTGCCGACCATCGTGTTACGGATGGTATCCATCGCCTGGGTACAGCTATCGGAAGAGGACTTATATGCGGAATTTAGCGTATTTGCGGTTTCCTGAGACATTCCGGTGGAGGTGGCATAAATTGCATTCCAACCAGAAGTGTAAATGCTCTGCATCGACTGGAACAAGCTCTTTGTGATATTATTCAGCTGGTCGGAACTTATACCGGCGTTGCTGTCGATCGCATCGTACGTCTGATTCACCAAGGTTTCCATCTTGCTGAACATTTCAGAACTGATCGAAGTAATCTTATCTTTGCTTACGCCGGTCTCTTTCGCCACAGAAGCCCACGTTTTTTCAAACGTAGACCGCATCTTGTTCATTGTGTCGATGGTTTTACTCTTTGTGCCACTCAACAGTTCCGAAGTAGAAGAATACTCTTTTGCGCTCTTTGCAATACTGCCAGAAACACCGGAATTAAAACTGCCCAACAGTTTGCCTAAACTAGTCTTTCCAAACAGGGTCTTGACGCGGCTAAGGATAGTACCAGCAGCAGTTGGAACGCTTGTTGAACCGCCCTGGAACGAGTCATTCATGGAGTCGATCAGGTCTTCCGTGCTCATCTTCACACTATTCCATGCAGAAGAGAACGTATTCACAACAGAGCTTGCAAGAACCTGAGAAGCCTTTGTAACAGCCCCCTCATCGACCTTGCCTTCCACAACGTCTTTTGCTGCAGAAGCGCCAAGGACCTTACCGACATTTTCAGTCAGCCACTTGAGCGGATTCTTACCGATCGTCATCAGATTCTCTGTCTCGTTTGCAGGGATAACACCATCGCCCTTTTCGAGATAGGTCATCCGACCAGTCTGTGGCTTGCGGACGATAATTTCGTCGCCTTCTTCGTCAACATTGTACGGAGCAGACTTCTTGATCTTCTTATCGCCTTTTGCTTTCTTGCCCCAGTTCCACGGCCAGATCTTCCAACTGCCAATACCCTTTTTACCAGAAACAGAACTGGAGGTACTAACGTCATCGCTGCTATCCTTGAACTTCACACCGAAGACTTTGAGAATGCTCTTGATGGTGCCCCAGATGTTGTCCAGCATCGTGCCAAGGCCAGTCGCATAGTATAGGGATTTTGCGCCATATTCTATTTTGTTCCACAGACCTTCGCCTTCAGCGGCCATCTTGGCATATTGAACCGACTTATCCCAACCCTCAACAGGGGAGAGGTGATAAAGAACATTACCAACACTGCTTACGATCTTCTCGCCAGTCGTGCTATTCTTGTCTGACCAAATCTTAGTATTTTCTTTGCTGATTTTACCAAGCTGCTGGACAGCATTATTCGCTACGACTGCGATGAGCGGACCAATAACAGGGAGAGCTGAAGAGACTCCTTTTGTTATCTCGGTTACAACTTCTGTTGACGCAGCTCCACCGAACCGTGTGAGTAGATTGCAAGCGCCTTTTTGAACGACTTCCTTTTTCGCCAAAGTAGCCAGAGTCTCGTCCACACCAGCTCCAACGCCCGTCGCCACGATTTTACCAGAGAAGATTCCTTTCAGCTTATCCCACAGACCGGTTGCTGCCTTAACGATGGGATTGTTCTCGTTTGCTTCAAGCATCGCGCCGGTATTATCGAGGAACGTTCCAAGCGCTTCCTTCGCTGCTGTTTCAAGCCCCTTGGTATTAGCCGTACCAATGAAATCACCAAGCACGCCAAACAGACCATTCTTGCTGAACAAACCTGTCAGTCCGCCGCCATCTGTACTTTTGCCAAGTGTAGTGATCCACGTCAACACATTGTTCAGCGTCTCAAGTGTTGTGACCAGCTTCTCGATCTTAGTGATAATATCATTGACATTCGTGACGACCTGTGTGGACTTCATGTTGCCGAGGATAGAGTTTTTCCAATTTTCATTGTAAGAAATCATATCATCGTAGGTCATCTTATCGAATTCTGCGAGATATTTCTTCTTCTTCTCGTAATCCTCAAAGCTGGAACCGATTAGCTCGTTGTTCTCCTGGACTGCCTTTTTCAGCTTGTTCAGCCGCTCAATCTCGTCTTCTTTGCGGTTCTTGCGAATCGTATCATTCAACGTAGATTGTGCATCACGAACAGCGCTTTCATCGGCTTCCCATTCAAAGCCACTGCCACCAGCATGATAGACATGCACCGTCTTATTGGCCTTTGCTTTTTCGAATGCATCCTGAGCCTTGGAGAGTTCAATGGCACGTTCCTGAGCATCGTTCTGTTCGTTCAGTGCGTCGATTCGCTTGTCAATTACTTCAAGCCATGCATCACCCTGAATCTTGAGGTCATTGGACTTGTCTGTATTGAACTGCTCAAAGACACCAATCAAGTCAGATAAAAGTGATTTGATGTTCGAAAGTGTGTCTTCGAAATTCTTAGCGGAATCCGTAGCCATGGTAAAGCCATCAGCTGATTTTCCAACTGCCTCTGCCAACTCACGGAGCCGAGCTGCGAGAGCTTGGGTCTCTTTAGCCTTATCGTACTCATCAGCCATTGCATTCAATTTGGCAATGAAAAGTTTCTTGTACTCTTCGGTATTGAATTTTAGCTGATTGCCTTCAAGACTCAGATATTTGATATAATTGTCATCGAGGCTCATGAGCTTCTGATAATTATCAATGCTCAGACCGCCATAAGTGTTATACTCTTTGACAATATCAGAAATATCAGAGAAGCCACTCTGGAAATGGTCAATACGGTCAGTTGCATATTGCAGGGAAGAACCGATTCCGTCGATGTATTCCCGAATGCTCATCACATTCTGAGAAATCTTAGCGGCAGCATCCTCAAAACCTTGAGCCAGATATTCTCCAGCGGCACCGCCAGTCTTACGAGCCGTAGTCGCAAGTTCTGCAAGATGGTCAGCAAACATCTGTTTGAACGCATCGCTATTATAATCGATTTCACCAGTCTCAGGATTCAAAGCGTCCTTGTATGCCGGATTGGTAAACAAGTCAGTCTTATCATACAGGTCCCGAATCGCTTGATACTTCTTTTCAATAGAATCCGCGTCCAGGAAACCAAAGTCATTATCCTTCTTCTTTGTTCCAACGTCATAAAGGTCAGAAAATGCGGATTTTATAGCATCCGTCTTTTCCTTGGCTTCATCCATCGCGGTTCCGTAGCCCTTAATAGCATCAGTCAGTTGCTCAAAAGAGATGGTATCAGAATCAACACTAGAATTCAGCCAATCGAGAATCTTCTTCATCTCATCGGCAGACTTACCACTATCATTGGCGGCATTTGCTTCCTCAAGCTGTGCCTTGACAAAGGTGCGGAATTTAGCTGTATTAAGTTCAAGTTTTCCGTTTTGCTCTGTTAAACAAGCAGTAAACTTATCGTCAACACCAATCAGCGACTTCATCGTATCTGCACAAATATAGCCATATTGGTTATATTCCTTCATTGCCTTAGTTAAGGTATCGAAAGCAGAAGCGATATCAGTCACAGACTTCGCAGTAGATTTATTGTTCTTGTTTGTCTTATCAGTAGGGAAGCCGTTAAGCTGATTTGTCAATTCTTGACCGCCCTTTAAGGCAGCATTCATATTGGTGTACAATAGAGAAAGCTGAGTATTTGTGCGATTCGTGATTTCCTCTAGCTTTGCAGGATCGACACCACGTTCTCCAGCCTTTTCTACTTCGTTTGCGAACTCCTGAGCGGCACTATATGTTGCAGTTGCCGCAGTAGCATTTTTCAAAGCAGGGAGAAGATTCTCAAGAGCAGTCTTTTCAGCATCTGTTTTCTCTTTTAGGTCGTCAGTGCTTTCAGCCGTGTCATCGGCAGTAAGGTTTGCGACCTCATGTTGTGCGTTAGACAGAATTGTTGCCGCAGCTTCTGCATATTCAGCAGCAAGTAACTCGGCATAACTCTGTTTATTTATCTGAAGCTTACCATTAACAAGCTCAAGACAATTCAGATACTCGGTATTCATCGTCAGTAAAGACTGAAGAGAATCGAGACTCATGTAACCATACTGATTGTACTCTTCCATTGCACTGGTAGAGGCTTTGTATGCAGACTGTATTTCATCCATCTTGGAAGAAATATCTTCCATCTTTTGTGCACCAGCAGCCAATGTGTCAACACCATTTGCAGAAGACTGAGCTACAATACCAACTTGAACAAGTGCTTGGATAAACGCATTCACACCGTTTGTATCAGCAGAGAAATCCATGTCAGTTAGAGCCTTACGAAGATTTGCGAGAGCTTGAGCTTGCTCGTCAGACAATCCTTCGTTTGTACCCCACAAGAGTTCATTCAGCTTACTTGCATCAAATCCATCGATCGTATCTTCCAGAGTTTGAACAGCAGAATTTACTTTATCGAAGCTATAGCTCACATCCATGCCATTACTCTTGCCATCACTCCAAAAATCAATTGCTTGAAGTTTTCTGCGAGCATTTACATTCTCGTTGACAGCATCGGTAGAATCATTGTAAGCATCCACATCATCATGAAGTGCGGCTTCTTCATCCATTAAATACTGATAAACAGTATGATACGCACCTCCGGCTGCTCTTTGTGCTTCAGTTGTATTTTGAACAATATAATCTAAAGCTCTACCAAGTTCGGAATAATACTTTGCAATAGAATCTGGACTATTAAGGTCTTTTACGCCAAAATTACCGCTCTTATTGAATACATCAATTCCAGCATCCTTTAACTCATTCATAATACCAAGGTTGGCATTTGCAGAAATAGAACTAAAGAAATGAGAGCGATTGTTATCTTTTGCTGTTTTAACTAGCTTATTGCTTTGAGCATCCTTGGATTGCATCAACTTCGATTCGGAAGCTTTGAGCTGTTCTTCCGTAATATCCTTCAGCAAACCAAGTTGTTCTTCATATTTTCCATTTTGAAGATCAAGCTGATTTGCTTTGTTTCCGTCAAGAGTGCCTTGTTCTTTTGCAAGAGCCAAAAGCTCCTCTTGGATATCCTTTGCTTGGTCAAAATCTTCTGTACTCCAACCAGACTTGTCACCAAGTTCTTTGTAGGCATCGACTAAATCCTTCAAGGAAGAAGTCGTGTTGTTGGCCGCATCAGCAGCTTCTTTCGTTTTAGTAGCTGCTGTATCAATCCGCTGTGTATAGCTTGTAATCGCACCAATAAGAGAGGAAACTATAAGCCCAGTAACAACACCAAGGGCCATATTCAAAAGTAACGCAGCACCACGAAGAGCCAAAATCTTTAACTTCGTAGCATCAATTGGGGCTTGACCAGAGATTAGCCATTTGATAAAATCAGATATGGAAAGATTTGTCTCGCCCAAAGCCTTTTTGTATGCTTTGTATTGCGCGATTAAGTCAACAAGAGACGCTTTTATTTTAGAAAAGGTCTGAATTTGTAACTTTTGAGTGTTAGCATCTACCGTGAAGAAAGTTAATATCGATTTCGAGGAGAAGAGAAATCATGGAAGAATATGTACGGTATTGCCCATTTTGCGACAAATATTACCATAAAAGAGATTTGCTGTGCGCGTTTTGTTTGAGAGATACTATTCTATTGCCTCAATGGAACGGAATGAGCGAGCAGAAAAAAATCAATTGGAGGTTTACAAACAGACCCAAAAGAGATATCTCAGAATTAGATCCGAATTTTGTTAAAGAGATGCAAGATAAAGCCAACGCCTTTGACGCTCAATATAGAGCCGACTTGGAGGAGAAAGAACATCCGAAGTATGTTCCTAAATGCCCAACATGCGGTAGTCCTGATATTGAAAAAATATCCGGTACGAGCAAAGTGGTTGACGCTGTTGTTTGGGGATTCTGGTCAAAGAAAGCAGGGAAGACCTTTAGATGTAAAAATTGTGGCTACGAATGGTAAGGATGTGATGCACTATGTCTTTAGTAATGGCTATCGCCAATAAGAATGGTATCGTTATGTCTGGTGATAGGAGACTTACCATACAAAAAACCTATCACGGAGAAGCTGAGTTTACTAACACTTACTATAACGACAGGACTCAAAAAATTTACATCTCTGAACGAGGTCATGTCTTTGGAATAGCTGGGTGTGCCATATCTATTGACGGTCGATATATTCCAGATATTCTTCCAAATATCATTCGGGAATTAGATAAAGAATCTTTAACACTCAAAGAAGAACTTGTAATAATACAGAACGAATTAAGACACAACATAGTAAACCCAGCAAGTATACTGTGCGCCGGAATCGAGAATGGAGAAAACGTAATATTCAGAACGAGCACCGATATAGAAAACAGCGAAATCATATCTAAAACAGATGGAGTATACGGTGGCGATGCAATAGGAATGTATACTACTGCTCTCAATATTATAAAAGAGTCTGGTATTCATACATACGACTTGTCGCTTTCTGAGCTCGTTGATTTTATGCAATCTGTAAATTCTACAACAGCGAAATCCATCAAGAAAATAAAAAGTGTAAACGAAAAATGTGATATCGTTGCCATCACTCCTGAATATGGTGCGAAATGGGTACTGGAAGATAGAAGCAGGATATACGAACTTAAATGAACACTTCAAATTCAGATATAGGATGACCTTTATCTTCGTTCGTGATTTCAAATTCGCCAGTTTCTTTATTCCATCCAAATGACGCTCCGCCAATTCTAGGTTCTTCTGCTTCGGCTTTAGCTCGAATCTTTTCAAGTTGTTCATCGGTTAATAAAAACATTATAAATACACCTCATAGAAAGAACAAACTAATAAGCAGTACACCCCAAAATGCCCACATGCGGCTCGCCAGACCTAGAAAAGATCGGAACCGCTTCTAAAGTCTTAGATGTAGCATTCTGGGGCTTTGCCAGTGGAAAAGTGAAGAAAACGTTTCACTGCCTGAATTGTGGATACGAGTGGTGATGTGTTATGAGTTTGGTATTAGCTATTTCAAATTGCAATGGTATCGCCATATCAGCAGATAGAAGAGTAACGCAAGATCCAGTTGGAGATAGAAGCGCGTTGCTTCTTACCGATAATGAAAGAAAACTTTTCGTTACTAAGTCTGGACACGCTATTGCAAACGTTGGTTCTCATGTCCTAAAAAGTATGAAATCATCATCAAGTTTAATCAAAGATACGATTGAGCAAATGACCCCAGATATGGCCTTGAGCGATGAACTTCTTACTCTAAAACAAGCATTTACTGAAAATGCATTTGATGACGCATACATTATTTTAATTGGAGTAGGGATTGATAATGGACAACAAGCTATTTTGTCTATGAATATCAAAGATGAGTATCCGACTGCTCAAACTAATACTTTTGGTTATGGAGCCTATTACAGAGGTGACGATAAAGAACTTAAAAATCTCTTAGGATTATTCCCAATCGATGCCGATTATTATCCGATGCAAGAGTCCGTAGATTATATAAAATTTCTAAATAGGACTATCGCAGGGCTTCAAAGATACTCAAAGCATTTACAAAGCATCAGCGAAGAATGTGATGTGCTCATAATTGATAAATACGGAACAAGATGGGAAACCCCACCAAAACAATTATGATTTCCAATTTATGCAAGGTTGGATGTTTACGGAGCACCCGTGCTCGTCGCTAGTCGTCCGAACACAATGAGTGGTAATTTGATCAACAACGGTGCTGCCAATACGACCTAGAACTTCTTTAGCTAAGTCGTCTGCATTACCAACAGGTTCTCGCTGCTCTCTAATCATATTGATGAGAGTAGCGAGTTCTTTTGTATCAATTTCAATTTTCATATATAATTCACCTCGATTAAAAAATGCAAAGTTGATTTATGTAGCAATATGGGCTGGGCAAGCAGAAAGCCCGGCAAACAATTCAAGTATAAGAATTGTGGATACGAATGGTAAGGCGCATCTAACCAAAAGGGCATAAATAAAGCCCCCTGTCGGACAAACCGGCAGGGGTAGCTTTATCCAAATGGGTAGAACTCCTTAATTTTGTCGGAATCTTTTTCGTAAACCCACTCAAAATATTCAATCTCGTCTGTTGGAATGCACAAAATCTGATGATCATCGGAGCAAGACTCTTTGGTGTTATCACTGCTATGATAGTCCTTCAAGATCATCCAATCGTCATCAACGGAATAAATAGTTCCGATATAAATCTTTCCGTCCGATAGATGAGCAACAATATAGTTGTTATCATCAAAATCGAGCATTCTAAGCCAAATGTTAGTTGGAGGAGTTGCACCAAAAAATGAATCTACACCAAATGGATTACGTTTTGCAAAAAAGTATATTGCAAGAGGAACAATTACGGCAATTGCAATATTGCCAATTTGATTCTGTGGAGATTTCCAAATCACTTCTGCAAGCAACTTGATAATATAACTCCACACAATAGACCAAAAACTAAAAGATTCAAGACTTTGCTTTTTGAGCATAAGAATATCGTACAGTTTGATTGCAATCGCGCCAGGAATAAAATAGCAAAGAAGATTTGGAAGAACTTCTATTAAGTCTTTGATGTTCATTAAACAACCTCACTTTATTTTTATTTTTGGTCCTGCATCAGGGTTTCTTGGTTTTGGCTCCGGCTTATAAGGCTGAATTTTAACATTTTTCTTTATCTGATCGTTTCTCTGTTTGTGTTTCTGCTTCAACTTTTGGGCAACAAGTTTAAACTTTTCCATGATTCAACACTCCTTTTACAAGAGTGTATCATAGGCTATCATAAAAAGCAACATAAATTAAAACACCCGGCCTCCCAGCAGTAGGGAAGTCGGGCTTGTTCATTATGATGACTACGCCGTTGTTATTTCAGAAGTTCAGCGATTTCTTCAGCAGTCATACCGCTGGCCAGTGCATTGGCAACAATATCTTCTGCCTTTTTGCGATTCAGCTCTGCCGCAATCTTTTCGTCGGCATCAGCCTTTTTCTTTTCGAGCTTGGAGATCTCTTTATTGATTTTCTTCAATTCAGCTTCCTTAGCTTTTTTCTCAGCATTCAGTGCAGCAATATTGGTGCCGAGTGCTGTGATTTCTTTAGCAAGAGATTCTGCGGCAGTATTCTTTTCAGCGATCTGTGCTGCATAATCGACGCCATCGAGAACCTTTGCTTTATTCTTGCTACCTTTAGGTCTGGGCATAATAAATACCTCCGTATATTTTTGATACGCGATTGTACTTTTATTATAGCCAGAAAATTTCAAAAAAGCAACCTGTTTTTCATGTATTATAAATTACATTATAGAGTCTTGACACAGCCGTGTCGATGCGTGTATAATAAATGAGCAATCAGGAGTTCCACATCGAACTTGTCCAATCATAGATGTAAAAATAGGCGGTCACCCTCCCAGTAGCCGGAAGGCAAGAAGGAGCGTGCATTTCTTTAACTGCCTTCCGGCAATATTGTCGGAAGGAGGATGTTGCCATGAATTTTGACATTCAGACTGTCTACTATGTCGCAATGCTGTTCTTCGGTTTTGCTGGCTTTGTTAAGACTGTTCTTGAGATTTTCAAGATGCTACATCATCACAGCGAGAGCCGTGATAAGTAAAAGAGCCGCCTATGTCCAGTAGACAGCTCTTCATTGGGATTGAAATTGTCCAGATTTTAATTCCATTTGTTTGATGCTAACCGAGAGAACCGTCTATTGGAACTCTTGGTTGCTTTTATTATACACTTTTTAGAGTACGCTGTCAACGAACAACAGTGTACTTTTTTCTTTTTATTCAATTATTCAATCAATTTTTCTCTTACTTATATCGCGCCAGAGAATAGCACGTCTCCTCGTTTCCACCTACTTCTTTAAGTCGTCTGGTTACGTCTGAGGTGGACTTCTGAACTTTCGTCCAGAACTGACTATCCTTCCAGTGGTTGCTCACTGACCCTTTTTAGTCGATGAACCTTCCACTCTTCAACATTATATAATAGGGGAGTGGATCGGCTGCTGACCGCCCATTGTAAACGCTACTTAGCACCCGACTATTACCATATTTTGGCAATACGATAAAACCGAGCTTTTATCTCAGCATATAGCATCCATATCCTTGTTTCTATCTTTCGATTCCTACCATCATATAAATACAATAATAGGCGATATGGCTCTTAGGGTTTCCCAGCACTCTAGGGGCTATTTTATTTTTACATGGTGCCGCATCCTATATTTTTATACGCAACAAATATAAGAGGGCATATTAACTTTACCCGCACCATTTTTGAGCTTTCCGCTCATCTGCATTACAGACAACACACCAGAGATGGCGGCTGTCAAAGTTGGTAATGCACCAGCTGCTTTAACTGCACCATCTGCAATATCAACAGTTGCAGTTGCAAAGTCTACAAAGAATTTAATCAAAGAACTGTCAAGCAAATCTTGACTCAGTTGCTGGAACGCACTGTCAAACTGTGCGAGTTTACCAGTTATACTAGAAAGGTAGACTTCATTTTCTTTTGCGGCTGAACCTGCACTGTTAGCCGCATCTTTCATAGATTTTTCTGCAATCTCAAATTGACTCAATACGGCTGCTACCGCGTTAGCATTGCGCTTTCCGCCAAGCATTTCAGTAACATTCGCACGAGTAACGTCAGTCAGGCTTCCCCAAACCTCAGAGATTTCCTTCAAAATATCGTATGTACTCTTGAACTGCGTACCGGCAGCATCCTTCATAATGTCAACACCGGTAAGCTGTTTTAATTCAGAGCGAAGCTCGGAAACAGAGTTAGCACATCCGTCAGAAGATTCTCCCATATTTTCGAGATCCGTCTTTGCTGCACGCAGATACATACTGACGGTCTTTAGCGTTTGTCCAGTAGATTCTGCATTTTGAGCAACAGAATTCATTGCAACACCAAGCGAAATCGCCTGACTCAAATCATTTCCAGCTTCGTGGAGTGCAGCGCCACTACGAGTTAAAATCTCAGAAATATCAGAGGCACTTGCGGGTTCGTTGTTAGCGACCTCGTTAATCAGGTCGGCTATCTTTTGAGCATCATCCGCCGCAAGATCAAAGCCTTTTAGAATCGAAATCATATAAGACGAAGCGTCTGCAATATTTTCGATTCCATCACCTACGTTAGCAAACAAGGTGCTGACACGAGCAAGTTCTTCTGCGTCAGGAAGTCCATAGCCAAGTCGTGCCCAATCTGCGGTTGCACTTACATAATCAGAAATGGATGCACCAAGGTCACGAGATGTTTTTGCTGCCCTATCAGAAAACTGAGAGTACGCTTCCGTACTTTCTGTTGTGACCTTCTTGAGTTCCACCATGGCGTCGTCTATGTCTACGACATTATTATAAACCTCTCGCAGACCCTGTTTAACCATGGCTACACCATACATTGCAACAGCAGTCTGGAAATGTTCCTTAAATAGACGAGATAGCTTTTGACTTAAAGTTTCAGTTGTCGCACCACATCTGTTGGCTTCGACCTCAAGGCTTGATAGTCTTGCGCTGAGTTCGGTCACATCGCCTTCACAACTAGATGCTGCCGATTTTATGCCATTTATGCTATCAATCAAGAAAGAATATTTGCTTTTATTTGAAATCGAGTCTTCTAACTTTGTTGCGCGTTCGTAGACACTTTTGAATTTTGTCATGTCAACATTGGTTTGCTTTAAATCTCTAAAGTCAAACCCAAGCTCTTTTAGATGTTGACTCGTGGAATCGAGCGTACCATCGAGTGTCTTGCAATTTTTATCAAAATCTTTAACAGTCTTACTCGGATCTGTATTTTCAATAAGAGATAACTGCTCTCGAAGCTCTTTTATTTTTCCAGATGTATTACCAGTGCCGTCTTCACCATATAAATAAGTTTGAATCTTTGAGTTTTTATAATTGGAGTTATTCTTGGCATAATTCTCAAGAGCCTGAATTTGTTTCCTACGATTTTCATAAATCGACTCTTGCTGTTTTAGTGCGCGCTTTAGACTGTCTTCGTTTGCCTTTTCTTGCTTTTTTAATTTTCGTGCCGTGTTATCTGCACCATTGAATGTTTTTCTGCTTGCTTTGAATTCTGCTTCAGAATCCATGTTTTTCAATTGCAACTTTTGCTTTTCAGAAAGAACATTTTTTATGTTTGTATAAAGTTCTTTCATTTGGCCATTTGTCTTCCGAAGTTCGTCATTTACGGCTTTAAGTTCCTGCTCTTTTTGACCATTCGCCGTTAATGCAGCAGAATCAACAAGCAGTTTCGCTCGTTTCTGTTCAAGCTGATAAAGCTTTTGAAATTCATCATCTGAGGAATTTGTTTTAGCACTACTTTTTACGTTTCCAGTATTGACCTTGACAGTCTGCTTGGCCGCAGAAGCCATGGCTTTCTTCAACTGCGCAGTAACTTTACTCTGGTCAATTTTGACATCAAGTGTGACCTTTGGAGCTTTTAATTTTCCACTCTTAACTACCTTATCAAGTGCATCATTTATATTACGGATAGTGTCGTTTTGATTTACTCCAAAAGCAATTTTTACTGGTTTATCTTTATAATGTTCCTTTACAGAGTTAAATTGCTGATCTAATTCTTTTTTGTTTGTGTCAATAACAACCTTGACTTTAATGGCTGTTACAGCAGAAGATTCTGTGCCAGTATTTTCTTTTTCATAAGTATACATTTCCTTTCTGTCTGCCTGCTTTTACACGATGTTACATTTCTTTACTTTTACTTCCTGATATGCACCCTTTTCACAGCGCCAAACGGCCCATAGTATTTCTTTCCTTTTACCACCCGATATGCCCGTATCCTGACGTATGCAGTCTTGCCCTTTTTGAGCTTTTTCAGTGTTTTAGAAACGGCCTTTGGACTCTTAACCAGATACTTTTTCGCTTTCTTCCATTTGCCTTTTTTATAGGTAAGCTGAATCTGATAGCCCCTGGCTTTTGCAGCTCTCTTCCATTTCAGGCTTGCCGTCCCTTTCTTTTTGCTGGAAACCTTTTTCCACTTCACACGCCCCGGCGCTGCCGGTTTTTCCTGCTGCGTCACC
>OGQJ01000552.1_pt1 | contig 40126 bp, 51 predicted proteins | sample 1553161 | NCBI WGS metagenome assembly OGQJ01 (sample SAMEA2579923, study PRJEB22360) | human gut metagenome | biome: human gut; feature: human-associated habitat; material: faeces | place: Denmark | collected 2008/2010 | reverse complement strand
TTGCGTAGGCTGGAGCGTAGCGAAACGCCGAAGTAACGCCGCAATAGTGAGCGTCCGTTTTGCGTTAGCAAAACAGAGCGAACGGCTTGAAGGCGTAAAGCAATAAACCAACCTACTATATAACTCTTTGCACGAGCCGTTTTAAGCCGCCTTAAAACCACCCTTGCTTATATTTGTACCTATTTTAAAAATAAGAGGCTTTAAAAAGCCTCTTACGATTTATATTTTTTAAGCTATTACTAGCTTTTAGCCCTTTGATAAAATCAACCCTTGAAATTAAAACCGACAAAGTTTGTAATATCAAAAATTCGCCCTACCCCTGTAATATCGAATTTTGGATTTATATTTACTCTGTTCGGGTTACTTGAATCGATTTCAACCTCGGTTTCTTTTTGAGCGTCGGCGTAGTTAGCAATCAAGCCGGCTTGACCCTGCAAGCTGATTCTTGTATTAACCGCCGCTTTTACGTCGTCAAGTGTTCTTGCCGCCGGGTTGGTTGTTATGTCGTTTGCTCCGATGAGAATGACCGACTTCCATTCTTCCGAATCCCGGAATGTAGTCATAAAATCATAAGCAGAATTTCCGATTACTGTTACATCACGGTCAAAACGGAACAACGGGTTTGAGTTGCCTTGCGGGTGATAGAAAGTTATTAAATCCATCAGCCTGTAAGAGCCGTCGGATTTTTGGACAAGGTTCGAATAACCCGCTTTTGCAAGACGATCTCTTTCGGCATATTTAAGTTTTCTTAATTTCCCAAAATCCCCGACTATTTGAACATTGACGGAATCGTCCCGTCTGCCGTTGCCGGTTGTAATTAACGACTGAACGTCCCACGTTCCCTCAACGGTTTCACTCTCCGGAGCTTCGATTGCGGAATAACAAATTACGTATTGAGCAATCAAACCATCGTGAAACGCTTCGAAATATTCTTGCAAAGCGTCAAGAACGGTTGAATTTGCGTACTGTGAAATAACACGGGTAACGCCGAACTCCTCGTCTAATTGCTCCAAAGCCTCGTCCGGTATTATTCCGACGCCTGCGGCTTCTGTTGCACGGGTAATTGTAAAGGTTACACCGTAAACCGTAGCGTCGATCGGCTGTTTATCCTCGTCGAGAATTACTAATTCAAAATAAGAGTCTGAACCCTTCCATTTTGCCGTTAAGGTCAATTCGCCCGTTTTTTCTGCTGTTTTGACTGCCGTAAAAGGAAGTTCTAAATATTCATCAAGAACCTCTTTTATTGCGTCTGCCGCCTCATCTGCCGTCATTCCTTTTGTTAAAGTAAACGGAATAGCGGTTTTTTCAAAAGCATTTAAATCTGTACCCCTCGGGGCTTTTGCCGGGTTGTTATGAGCGTTTGTTGCCACCTTACCGCATACGTCTGCCGCCGCCTCAAATACAAGATCGTTTAAAACAATATAGCCGTTAAGTGATTTTTTTATTCCGCTTGTTGCGGCGATTGCTAAGGTTTGAACCTCGGCACTTGCGGTCGAAGGGGCATCAACGCCCATAAAATAAGTATCGACTTTGGAACCGTTTCCGTTTTTAGGGAAAAGTTTTATCGCCATTCTGTGCAAAGGCGAGCCAAAACCATAAATGACGCCTATATCGTCGGAGTTCCCGGAGGCGAGAACGGGTTTATTTTTTTCGATAGTTTTACCATCTTGAGCCTGTCCGATACAAACAATTTTTTCGGGGCGTAAATTTGCCGCCGTTTGTTGATTTCGTTGCTTGACCGTTACGCTAGTTGCGGAAGCTATCGCACTGACATCAAGCGATTTTGTAATTGCCATTTTATTTTCTCCTTTTTGGTTTTTGCGTAGGCTGGAGCGTAGCGAAACGCCGAAGTAACGCCGCAATAGTGAGCGTCTGTTTTGTATTGGCAAAACAGAGCGAACGACTTGAAGGCGTGAAGCAACAAACCAACCTTTGAATATTAACTTAAATGTCCCATACCCTTCTTATAAGCGGGTCGATAAACTCCTCCCTTATTTGAAGTTTTGTATAGAATTCTTTAATATTTAACGTGTTTGTGTAATAAGTTTTTTCGTTGATTCCCAACTCAAAACTAAATCGGGCGGCAAGTACACCTTCCGCCGCCCCGAGAGTATCTCTCGGGGTTAAAATTCTTTCCCAGTCCTTCAGCTTTACGGAATGAACAATATTGTCCGTTGCCCTGTATAAGTTTGTAGGCTCTGAAAAAAGAATTTTATAAATTTGAGCGGTCAAATAATTAAGTCTGTCCTCTGCGTTTGCTTCGGCTTCATTTATAAGTTTTAAAACCTCATCTTCCGTTTTGTCCGTTAAATCTTCATTCAAGCCGCAAGCGTAATATTCAACTTGCATATTGCCGACAAATTCGTTTTCGTAAAGATCTTGTCTATCTTCCGGAAAACTCCCACGGTTAAAATAAACAAATACACACGGCATTTCGGAGACATCGGGGTAACGAAACCTTTTCGGAAAAACCGTAAAATCCATTGTTTGATGAATCCACCCTTCCGTCGCCCCGCCCTCTTTTGCCAGTTCGATTTGTTTATCTCTCTCGGTTGCCAAAAGTTGGCAAATTGCATCCCTTGCGAGACTAAAACTCATCGGCGTAATGATTGAATTTATAGACATATACTCTCCTTTTGAATTTGAGGTTTTAAAAAATTAAATTCCGCCGGACCGTGTCCGATCGACTCTCTTGCCTTCTCCCTTTTTGACGGTTGCCGTACATTTTAAAAGGGCGATACCGATCGTCCTGTCGATAGCCGCCTCCTCAATCGCAAAAAGAACTTTTTGAAAATTTAATTGAGGGAACTCAACAACAACTCCCCAGTTTCTCGCCGGCAATAACGTTGTTTTTTCAAAAACATCGTCAAGATTAACAGTGAGTTCAAAGGAATCGCCGAAAAAGCCCGCCCCGTTTTCATCAAAGGTTAAACCGATAAACGTTGAAAAACCTTTTATCTGAAACCCTTCTTGCGACAAATCAGGCTTTAACCAACAGTTCACGGAGAAACCGTTCCCGCTAACGAGAACGGTTTTCCGATGGACTTTAAGAGTTTTATGTAAATCAAACATTACACAGATCCTTGAATGTTGCGAAACAATCTACATCGACAGGAACGCAAAGCGGACGGGATTTTACACCGGCTTTTGTAATTGCACTGCCGTCAACTAACTCATCGTAAGCATAAGGAAGTTGTTCAGTTTCAACGAGTTGCAATTTACTTCCGCCAATGCCGGACGGAGCGTTTACATTATTGATTGCGGCATAATATTTAGTAAAATTCGGATTTACCGGAACAAGTAACGCACAGCCTGCCGGAATATAACTTACGGTTGTTCCTTCGCCCGCAAAATCATAACCGGTCGGAATTGTGTATTTTTCATTGTAAGTCCATATATTTACAAGACTCGAACCTACCGAAATTCTGCCGTGATATACACCCCCCGGAACCTGCTCTTCCGGAATACCTATATCACTTCTTTTAATTCCTTTGTTTGCGTCGGCGTTTTCTCTGAAATTTTCGTTTTTAAGCAAAGCATTTAAAACATCATCGCCGGCAAAGAAATTAAATACGGTTGCAGTTAATAAGCCGTCCTCAATACATAACTTGCAGGCGTCTCCAATATCCTTAATAGGATCGCCGCTTGTACCGTTCCATTTTGCGGTGCTTTTAGATATTGTATGAGTATCTTTTTTGTTGAATTTGATTTCCGTTCCGCCCGTCAACACGATTTTTCCTTGAAACAGAGCGTCGGACGCTTGTTTTTCAACGGCTCTTTTTTGCATATCTGAAATTGGAATTTGTTTATCATTTATCAGATTTGCGATATTTGCAATCTGTTGGTTGTACTCGGTTTCGCCAAGTTGAACCTTGAAAATATCCTCTTCGGAAATAATATCAAAGTTATTATATTCCGGAATTGTAAATTCTTTTTTATCATAAGAGGATAGCTCAACCCTGCGACCGCCAGTTCCAAGTTTTACATCAACCGAGTAAATACTTTTTACAACACGCCCTTGAACTTCAACCTTTGTAGTTCTTAAAAGTTTAGTTTTAAACATATTAGAAAGAAGCATTGAGGGTTTTTGTCTTTTGTCAAAACCGACTTCCATTGCTTTTTTAAGTAAATCTGCCATTATTTTCTCCTTTTGCTTTAATTAAATACACTGTTTTAACTTCAATCGGGTTACCGGATATGCCGGGACATTTATTCGCTAAGGCTTGTTTTTACCGTCAATTCCTCAACATTTCTCAGTCTGAAGCCGTTTGCTTTTAAAGCGTCAAGAACCTTGACGTCGGTTGCATCGGCTGTTTTAACAAAGATTAGTTTTGCGGCATTAACGACGCCGGTTTCAAAAACACGGACAAGATCGAACTCCTCTTCGTTTGAGTCGTCTGTATTTTGTAAAGTTTGAGCTAATATATAAAGCGGTGAGGTGTTAAATTCCGGTCCCGGTTCAGCGGCGACGTTGTTGTCTGTTGAAAAAGCAACAAGTTCGCCGTCCTTGTTGCGTCCTAAAACTGTTCCCGCTTGATAAGTTGTGTTTGCCGGGACTGTTACGCTTACATCTGAATATGTCCCTTCGTGGAAAATTTTTGAATTGTCTACTGTTGCCATTTTATTTTCTCCTTTTGTTTTTCGTGTACTCAATAAAAGGCGGTGTAAATAACACCGCCTTTTTTAATATATGAATATGTCTAAAAGTGTTAATTTATCTCGTCTAAATTCATTTTTGCGACAATATCCTCAAGCTGTTTTGCTTCGGCTTCCTGTTTTTCTTTTTCTTCCTCTTGTTTTTCCGTATTTCCCGGCTTGTCGCCTTCCGGAGCGTGTGTCTCTTCTTTTGGGTCAATGTCGTCCGGATTTTCATCTTCCATAGCTCGGATTGTATCGGCTTTTACTCTTGCGGCTAATATAGCGGCTTGAAAATCATCGTCCCCGATTCTTGTCCCGTTTGCTACGGCGTCGATTACGGCTTGTTTGTCAACATCGATAAATTTCATTAAAGCGGAAACCCTTTTTCTTTCCGCTTCAATACCTTCATTTTTTGCCTCGGTGTAAATAGCCGGTTTTTCTGCTTTTAATTCTGATAATGTTGCAATCATTTGTTTTTCTCCTTCTTTTGTTTTAACTGCTGTTATTTCCGTTTTTTTACCTGTCTGCAAATTTATTAACGGCGATATACCCGGAATATTCGTTTGAGACATTAACGCCGCTATTTGTGAAGATGATTCTTCAGGAAGTTCAAGTTGTTTAATTTTTGCTTGAGCTTCTTTCATTCTTAACCTTGCGGCTTCAATAGCGATTGTTTTGTCCTCTTCCTGTCCGTTATTGTCTTTTTTGTCATCATCGCCGACAACTTTTCCGAGTTTTTTAAGCTCGTTTTTGCCGATGAACCACGTTTCGGCGTCCATAATTTGCCGAATTTCTTTTTCATCGAACAAACCTTTTTCAACAAAGGCTTTAGCGTACAAAGCCGCAAGCCGTTCTAAAATGTCGGCTTGTTTTTTAAACTTGTTGTAATCGCCGGCGGCGATAGTCCACGGGTTATGAATAACACTAACCGCATTCGGTTCGAATATAACCGGACCGTCGCCGGCTAACATTATATAAGCCGCCATTGATGAGGCGTCTCCGACAACGTGCATTGTACATTTACCTTTGTTGTAATTTTTTATTGCGTTATAAATGGATATTCCGTGAAAAACAGAGCCTCCCGGCGAATCGATTTCGAACTCAATATCACCGTCAAGCCTTGAAATTCTGTCGGCAAATTCCCCTCCTAAAACGTCATATCCGATTACGCCTTTTATTTTTATAGACATAAATCCTCCGTATTCTTGAATTTGCTCCACGCTCACAGAGCCTCAACTTTTTGAGCATTGCTCAAGTCGTTTCGGTCTGTTCGCAATCCGGCTTCACTTTGTTTCAGCCGTCCGCAAATCCGCTATTTAACAAACTCAAAGCCGCAACCGGTACATTTGCCGTTAATAACTTTACTCCTGCAAATATGGCATATTTGAGATTTTTTATTTTCGACCTTTTTGTTTTCAACGGGCGGAAGTTTAGATTCATTCTCATTAACGGGAGCGGGAGCGTCGGTTGTTTGCAACTGTTCAGCCTCCTTGTCCGTTATCTCTTCGGCGTCGGACGGCAATTCGTCGCTTTCTCCGTTCAAAAAGGCTTTTGCCTCATCGGACACACCTTCAGGGATTGAATTTTCTTCCGGTTGAGTTTCTTGTTCCGCTTCTTGATTTTCTGTATTTTCTGCCGGAACTTCGGCGGTTGTTGACTCACCGCTTTGCTCTGCCCCTGTTTGAGCGTTTTTTAATTCTTCAATTTTTGCTTTGAGTGTTTCAACTCCCCACGTCGTCAAAACACCTCTAAGCCCGAGGGCGTTTGCCTCGCTGATAAGAGCTTGTTGCTCTTCTTTTGGTAATTCAGAAACTTTCATTTTTGCCATTACTTTTTCTCCTTTTATTCTTGGTTGGCGGCGTTAAACGGGTTCGGGTTACTTTCGTAACCCTGCCACCCTCTGCCGCCAATCCGCTTTTAAAACTGCTTATTTTTTTAAATCCGCTTCGGTGTCCTCATCATTGGACGCCCCGTTGTCCGGAGCGAATAAGGTTTCGAATGTCAATCCCGCTTCTTTTATTTTTGCCTCTTCATATTTGCGGCGTTCAATCAACGAATCAAAATCGGTCGCAATTCCGAGGGTTTCAAGACCTTGTTCAAAAGTTGACAAGCCGCCTTTTATTTTGGATAAAACGGCGTTAACCTCCTTAACCTCGTCAATATGAGGAATTTTGTTTCCGATAAATCTTGCTTTTGTGTAGGCATTATCAAGATACCCATCGTCATTTTTTAAAGCAAGGTATTTTTCGGCTTTAATATTGCCTTTCAAACATTCGAGTTCAAAAGATTGTTTATATACGATTTGATAAAAATGATCCTCAATCGTGTATTTTCTTATTACCTCGAGTATAAATTCAAACATCTTGAGCGAAGCTCTTGAAGCTGAAAAGTTGTTTGAAAATACCATAAGAGCAACTTCAAACGGAACACCGCCGGAGGCGTAAGCGTATTTCATCGAACCGTCGACAAAAGCCGTATGGTTTACATTCGGACGCTTTGTGTCAAACGAGTTTAATTTTTGACCTTTGGGCATGTGTATAAACAATCCGGAAGCGATTCGCTTTAGAGCCTTTTTAAACTTTTCGGTTTCCGTGTTTGACGGAGTTGAAGGCTCTGTTGTCCCGGACATAACATCGTGAATTGTACGTCCTAGTCCCGGAATTGATTTAATAGGATTAACCCCCGTCGAATCCTTGTCTTGCTCAATCCAAGCGGCGAATTTTGCGTTTGTTTCTGCCGCCATAACTTCGGAATTTGAATATTGCCCGATTTTATGTAATTTTTGCATTATTGCACCGAGCTGAGTGTAAGCTCTCGGCTGTCCGAGCCGTTTTTTACCGACCGGAACAAGCCACGCAATCAAACGCCCTTTTGAATCTCTCGCCGGAACTCTTGTTTCTTTTCCGTCCTTTTCTGCTATATAATAAGCAACAGGGACTTCGTTTTCGTCAATTTCTACACCGTCAACAATTCTGTTTCCGTTTACATCATTTTGAGACCTTCCTGTCATAACAGACAAGCCGTTAATAACTTGATATTCAAGAGATTTGTTTTTTACCCTTTTAATAACAAGAACGTCTCCGGCGATAAAACCGTTGTAAAAAATTATTTGTGCTAGACCGTGAAGCGTTAATTCTTTTGTGCTTGAAATATTCGGATCATCTTCAATCAAGCTCCATAACTCTTTAAGGTCTTTTGCAAAATCTTCCGGAAGTTCAATTTTAAAAAGTCTTTTTAAAAGCCTTCTCATTGGTTGAGGGTGTAGGCGAAGCCCGGTCCCGACAACAAATTGAGTTAATCTTCCCGCCAAAATTTCGGCGTATTCATTTATTGTAACGAGTGTATAAGCTCTTTTTGCGAGTTCGTAATAATCGACATCATATAAATAAACGTCATTTAACGCCCCCGGTTCCTGCTCTCCGTCGAAAGAATATCCGAATAAATACCCCGGCGGATAAGTTCCCCCGGAGTATTCTTTTTTCGGCATAAATAACTTGTAAAGAGGATTTATAAAAGATTTTAAACCCATATTACAACCCTCCCATATCTCTTACGTACACACAATGAGAACCGCTTTCGTATTCGATAGCCTCATTTAATAAGCCGGTCCAATAATCAAGCTCTGCTCTTATTGAAGCAAGCGAACCTTGTGTTACGCTTGTTGAACCCTGTCCGGAGTTTAAAGAATAGGACGTAACCCCTCCGGATTCCGCCGCCCTTTTATAAGCTTCTTTTAAAATTGAAATATTTTCTTTTAGTTCTTTAATTGAATAAGACATTAAGCCTCCTTTTTATCACGCATCGACGGGAGTTTTCTCGCCGCTTTCCGTCTCCGATTTGTAATTTCGGATCATTTTAAAATAATCAAAAACCGCTTTCGGGGTCGGATATTCAAGTCCTAAAACATAAAGCGAGGTTTGAAGAATAATCAAATCAATAGCCGCAAGATTATAAACGTTTAAGTCAAACGCTTCGTTTCTTCCGTGTGCTTCCCATACGGTCTTGATAACGCCGGAGGGAAGTTTTTTTCTTATTCTTTTTTCGTTTGTTAGTTGCCGGAAATATTTATCCGAATAACCGTTTGCAAAAGTAAACCACCCGTCCGGGTAAGAATCGTCAATTCTCTCTTCTTGCGACAAATATCTTGATAAAAGATTTTTGTATTTATCAACATAAATTTCAACAAGCGAGAGACTTTCCCGCTCTTTTATAGGTACTATTTTAAATTTTTCGGTTGCTCTTGCCGGTGCGACAAAACCTTTAAGCGGCAAAATTAACCCTTCGCCGAAAGTTTCGCAAAAATCGTAAACAACATCGGTCAACTCACCGTCTCCGGAGTCAACGAGCATAATATCAACAAGCTTCCCGCTTGTGAATATTTCGTCCTTTATGTCTTTAAACTTTTGCCAACAAGGATCGTAAATATCGCTAGTATTGCCCTCAAAAACCCGGTGATCTATCCCCCAACACCTGAACCGCTCGCCCCACGCCTTAACCTCGCATTCAATTCTATCTCTTTGAACGTCGGCACAACAGGTCAAAATAAGAGCTTCCTCCGGGACAAAGTTGTTATCCATATTCTCGTCTTTTAACCGGTGTACTTGTTGATATTCAACGCCGCCGAAATTCTCGACAAAAGGTTCTCCCAAATCAAGGTTAAAAAACGCTTGCAATTTTTTCGGGTCTTTCCCCGCTTCGAGAAAATCAAGAACAATGTTTTCCCACGGCTTTGTTAGAGAATAAAGAGCTGATATATGGTAAGACCTGTAAAACGGCTTTTTCGATTTTTCTGTTGTTCGCCATTCTCCACGTTGTTCGATAGATAATTTATGATAGTCTTTAAAATCGCCGCCGCAATGCTGACATCTGTAACGGACGGACGAAAGGTCGCCTTCTTTGCATGCATTGGCGTCAAATAATAAACCGAACGGCTTTGTTTTTGTTTTATCTTTTACAACCGCTTTTTCATCGGGGTATAAGCCGCCATCTGATTTGTAAAAAACAAGTTCTTGCATTTCGCCGCAAATCGGACAAGGAACAAAGAATTTCCGGCAATCCCCCTTTTTATACAATTCGTATATTTTAGATTTATGGGCTAAAAGAGGGGTTGAGTTATAGCAAATCTTACGTCCTAACTGAATATAAGAGTCGGTTCTTTTTGTTGCAATATCAACCGGAGAGCCTTCACCCTTTAAAATATCCGGATAGCCGTCCAATTCGTCCAAAAACAATTTTTTAATATGTGTTGAACGAAGCTGTTTCGGGTTTCCTGCGGAAGCCAGTTTTAAAAAACCGCCTTGAAACTCAACCATTAAAGCGGTGTCGCCCGTTCTTCTCGTGTTTCTGTTGTCCGTTTCGGCGGCGATTTTGTTTCGAAGTCCGGAATTATCGATCAAGTTATCGATTTTAACTTTTTTATAAGATTTACATTCTCCCTCGTTCGGAAAAACAAACATCATCGGGGACGGATCAACGTCCATTGTATAACCGATTACGTTTTCAATTACGGAAGTTGTCAATCCGAGTTGAACACCCTTCATAATTGCGACTTCCTGAACCGAGCTGTTTTTTGAAAAACAATCGACAATTTCTTTACAATATGGAGCGTTTCGGAAACTGAAATTCCCGCTACGTCCGGAGGCTTTGGAATTCATATATCGATTTTCTTCCGCCCACTGCGAACAAGGGATCAAAGTATCTGACGGAATTAAACTTTCAATATAATCAAAAACCGTGTCGACTTGTTTTTCTCTTGTTAAAATATCAACCATAATCAACCTTTATAATATTTCTTTGCCGCTTGTCGGGCGTTTTCAAGTCCCATTTTTATACTGGAAGTAACTTTTTGAGTTAAATATTCAACAAGGATTTCTTTCGGATTTTCTTCCGCTTTTACAATCCCGATTATTTCGCTTGCATATATATTGGGAAATTCCGTCAAAGATTTAATCATATCGTCAAAAGCCGTTCTTATACATCGATTCAATACATCGGTTTCAATAAGTTGCCCTTTTTCTTTTGCGATTTTTATATTAAGCAGCTCAACCCTGCTCGTTCTTTCTTCGAGTTTTGAGTTTAAAATATCAATTTCAAGCGATAATTGATCTGCTGATTTTATATTTGCGGTTTTGGTTTCTGTTTTTTTTGCCGGCTTAACGGCGTTTTTTTTATCAATTTTTAATTTTCGTTTTTGACAAAATTCTTGATTTTCGCTGTCCTCCGTGTCAATCATTCCGTCGGAACGGGCTTTGATTTTCCCTTCTCTTATAAGTCTATGAACCGCCGGAAGAGAATTATATTCGAATTGTTTTTGAAACTCTTCTTTTGTTAATATCATTTTTAATCCCCAAAAGAGCGAGAGCGTCGGGGGTTATGACGCTCAAGCCCTTTAAGCTTTTAATCCTTTTGTCATTTCTTTTGATAACCTTCTCTCGGCTTCATATTCAAAATATTTGCCGCATTTTGGAGCAATCTTGTCCGATGCCGGCTTTAACATCGGGCGGGCGTGCAACGGTTGAGTTTTATCCTTAAAAGAATAGAGTAATTTTGCCGACTTGCCTTTTGCGTGAGGTTTGCCGTCTCTTATTACCGTTCCGGAATCTTTAAGCTCAAAGATCCCGAATTTATGTCTCGTTGTCTCTTTGTCCGGGATAAAATTTATCGTTTTATGTGTACGATGAACGATTGCGATTGCCTGTCTGAATTGTGCTGTTGTATCGCCTTTAACCGGGTTTTTTGCTATATCGTCAATACGTTTTGCGTTTGTTCTGCTCATCAAGCGGGCTTTTGGAACAAATCTTTTAAAATTGCCGCCCCTTGTGTATTTTGTCGCCTTCGCAATATGACTTGTTTTAGACGTTATGGTTTCGCCGAATTCCTGTATTCTTAATTGCTCGGTTTTTTTGCCGTAAGTCTCGCTTTGTTGCCCGACATAGGAAACCATTTTGTCAACGTCTTTTTCGTTGTATTGAGCTTTTTCGTAATGAACGGAATTTAAAACAATGTTTGATTTGCCGCCCCTTATTGTTAATTCCTGCCGGATATTTTTCTTATATTCTTTGCTCGTTTCGAATGCTTCTTTTGTTAATGTCGCTCTGCAAGTATCCGGAAAAGCGTATTTCCCGGCGTTATCAAGGTTCTTTTTGTATTGTTCAAGATCTTTATCGTCAATGTTAAACAACATATTAAATCCCCCAAAATAACTTCATTTGTGCTTGAGCTTCTTTCAAACGTTCGACGCTTGCTTGATAATATTGAAACTTTTTCTCCGTACAAATAAAGGGTATTCCTAAATTATGACAGGCGATCGCCGTTGTTCCGGACCCGGAGAAAAAATCAGCGACAATGCCCCGACATTCTTTGTTTTTGTAATAATCTCGCAAAATCATCTCAAATAAACGGACGGGCTTTTGTGTCGGGTGAATCCTATATTCTTTGTTTTTCATATCCTGCTGGATCATTCCGTTCCACCGCCAAACATATTTTTTAACCGCTGAAGAAAACGAAGTCCACGCAAGCTCGCAATCGGCATAATTCCCTGTATTGTCTTTGTCCCAAACAATCCAACACGGAGAATTTTTTCTTATACTCTCCGTCATAAAATTTCCGCCGAAAATTATTTGATTTTTTGAAACTCGAAACATCTCATCAAAATAAACTTGTTCCGGCGTTGCGTCGTCCCAGTTATCTTTCCCGTAATTTGTAACCGCAACCCCCGCACGTCCCGGAGAACCAAGAACACCCCGGCGGGCGATTTTTAAACCGTAAGGCGGATCGGTTAATATCAAATCAATACATTTGTCCGGGAGTTGTCTCATAACCTCTAAACAATCGGCGTGCGTGATTTTGTTTAAATATCTCTCCATTGTTAAAATAACCTTAATTGAGCTTGAACATCTTTTAACCTCTGAACGCTCAACTCGTAATATTCGGGATCTTTTTCAACACAAATAAACGGTAAGCCGAGATTATGGCAAGCGATTGCCGTTGTTCCCGAACCTGAGAAAAAATCAGCAACTAGCCCCCCCCCCCGCAAGGTTCGGAACATAATCCCGTAAAATCATTTCAAACAACTTGAGCGGTTTTTGCGTCGGGTGAAAACGAAATTTGTTTTCCTCTTTGTCGTCGTTAATAAAACCTTGTTGTATGAATGTTATTTTCTTTGTTACGGATTTAAAACTCGTCCATATCAATTCACACTCGGAAAAATTATTTTTTAATTTCAACCCGCCGATCTTGTCCCAAATTAACCACGCTTTTGTAGGCGGCAAATATTTTGTAAAATAATTTCCGCCGAAAATTATTTGATTTTTCGAAACTCGGAACATTTCGTCAAAATATGTTTTTTCGGGAATATTCTTATCCCACGATTTTTTCTTTAAATCTTTGGGTTTAACCCCTAAGCCATAAGAACCGCCGTCGCAAGATATACCGTAAGGCGGATCGGTTAATATCAAATCAATACATTTATCCGGAAGCTGTTTCATAACCTCTAAACAGTCGCCGAGTGTGATTTTGTTTAAATATTTTTCTAACAAATCAAAATAACCTCATTTGAGATCTTACAATATCTAACCGCTCTACACTTGCCGAAAAATACTTTTTGTCTTTTTCAATACAAACAAAATTTCTTTTTTGATTATGACAAGCAATCGCCGTTGTTCCGGATCCCGAAAAGCAATCAAGTATTAATTCTCCCGGTTTTGATGAATGTTGTATTATTTTTTCAATCAAATACAATCCTTTTTGATGAGGGTGAGTTTCGCTATCGTGTTGAACGTGTTGCATTTTTAATACATTTGAAAAATCATTCAAATTATATTTTGGACTTCCCTTTTCTAATACAAGACAATATTCGCTTTGATTTCGAAAACCATAACCCAAGCCAAAGTTATTTTTTACTATACAAATAAGCATTCTTATGTTAAATTTTGTCTCATTTTCAATAAAATGTCTTAATTTGTGTTCAAATTTCCAATTTGTAAATATATAACAAGACTTGTCGGGCTTTAATACGTTATACAAAAGGGGCAAAATTTTATAATTTATCGATTCGTCCTCGTTGTTTAAAATCGTTTTACCGCAACGCCCATAACTGATATTGTCGCCGTAAGGCGGATCGGTGACAATAAGATCAAATTTCTCATAAAGCCCCCCCCGCAAGAATCTCTAAACAATCACCGAGGGTTATTTTATTTAAAAGCTCTTTAATCAAAACCAATTCTCCAACTATGCCGCACGCTGTAATCGGAAGGCAAATACTACTAAGGTATTACCCCCCCCCCCCGAGATAACTCTCTTGTTTTGGCGTCAAATATTCAAAAATCAATTTGTCCGGTAATACATCTTTGCAAAAATAACCGGACGCAAAATGATTTCCGAATTTTATTTTTTCAAAATCGCCGTTTGTATAAAAACACGCCCTGCGATCAAACCCGAGATATTCAAGCCCGTTTTCAATAAAAAGCTTTGTTCTTTTTTCTGATTGCAAGGAATTTTGCGGCAAAAGAACCGCAAAAGGTTTTCCGATTTTATATAAACGCTCTAAAATTTTGTCTTTAATACTGAACGGCGGGTTCGAAACAATACAATCGAAATCAAAACTTGCCGGATCGATAACAAAAAAATCGCCGCCGGTTTGTATATGGGTGTTTATAACTTGAAACCCCGCTTCTTTTAACAACCTTGTGTAAAAACTGTTTTCAAGATCAAACGGACACCATATCTTTTTAAATCCTTTATTTTTCAGATATTTAATAATCGGCTCTACAACATAACGGGGTGTCAAACACTCATCAGATTCGGCGGTGCGTCCCGCTGTCAAATAACCTTTATTTAAACCCATATTCCCCCTAAGTCTTTTTATTTTGTTGAGCTGATTTTGTCAACATAATGTCATAATGCGGGGCTTTTTCGCTTTTTCTTCTATCTTCGGGGATTTCCCAAAGGGTAACAATACTTGATTCCCGGATAGCAAGCGGCAATAATTCTTCATCAAATTTTAATGATAAATATTGCTCGCCTTTATCTGTAAATTTCCACCACGCCGCTCCGATTTTTGTCATTTATAACCTCTCTGTTTTGATCGGACAAACTATTTTTAAGCCTGCGTCCTCTGATTCATCTATATAACGAGGAATTTGCGAAATTCCGTCTTTCAAAGATTTTCCGTAAACCCAAGGGATTTTTTTTGATTGTTTTCCTTCCGCTTTTGGTTTAAACGGGTTCGGCGTGTCAATTAAAATATAATCAGGGGAACGCCTGTAAAATATTTCATCTGCCTTTTTGCCCCGGACGATTTTTGATTCGTCCCAGTCTTGAAAACGGGTTGCTGAAGTTGCGTACCATAAAAATTTTAAAACATAGTGTCTGCAATTCGGACAAACAGTCGCAAGGATAATTTCTTTTTTTATTGCCCTGCCGTCCTTTAATTTTTTTTTGAAAAATTTTTTGCCGGGTTTTAACTTAAAACATTCAATGTATTCATAAGTCTTTGTTCCCGTTTTTGCTTCGTAACTGCAACAATCGAGAATGATCTCTCCTCTCATTTTTTCTCCCATCTATCGCAAAGCCGGAGGGGGATTTAAAAAGGTTTTAAACAGACATTTTTTACAGTTTACACATAGTCCCCCGACCCTGCGATTATCTCGGTAAATCTTCCCGATTGAAGTAACCTGATAACAAAATCAGATTACAAGATTTTTTTTTGTCGCATAATGGTAAAATTGCGATATTTTTTAAAACAAACTAAAAAGCGTGCCGAATATGCGTTCGACACACTTTTTTATTAAAAATTTTTTAATTTTATTTTTTGCGTTGATTTCGTTTCTTTCGCATGCGGTGTATGCTTTTTGTCCCGGTCGCAATTTGACCATTATCGAGAATATTTAAAACCTCCTCGACGTGTTCTTGTAATCCGACAAGCTCGTCTCTCAGATAAGCCGCCGCAATTCCGGGCTTTGAATTAACCCCGTATTCTTCCCGGAGTTCCTCAAATACTTTTCTTATCGTACCGACTGAATAATTCATTCTTTTGGCGATTTCGTCCGTCGGAATATCTTGTAACATCAATTTAACAATTTCGTCTTTTGCCTCTTTTCTTACGCCCATTACCCCTCCTTTACGTCAATTAAAAAAACTTCACCCACGGAATCGCAATATTTATCGATATTTTCTTGATTCTTTTTGCGAATAGACGTAAAGAGGATTCCTTTATCGCCGAGAAAAACTAAGATCATAAAAACTTGATCGTTTTCAATATGATAATATTTGCCGTCGTTCCTTAATGTGTCGTATTTCGTAACACGCTCGCAAATAGTATTCAACATCGCCCCGGACACGTCGTTTATTACAAGCAACAACTCGGCGGCGGTTTGATTATGTAACTTCGGATAATTGTTGTCAAAACTTATTTTTTTTAAATTTTTTAAAGACCTCCATTCGCTTTCAGTAATACAATAACCGCACTTAGAACAATTATGAGCGTAAAGCCACCAAGGAGCTGTATGTTTGACGGTTGCGTTTTCGACAGACCCGCACTCCGGACATATTATTTTTTCGGTATGCTCTTTTGTTTTTGCGATTTTATCTAATTCAGACATTTGACCTCCATTCCGAACAATCCGTTCAACTGCTCTCCGAATTCCCGTACTATCTCAAGCGGTAAAAAACCGCTTATCCATTTAATTGTCTTAATACCCCGCTTTTGGTACATTTTTAAAATTTCGTCCTCGTCGTCTATTGCAAGTAAAATTTCTTTTTTATCCGCAATCATAGCGTCAAGCCTTCTTGCTTTACTATCCGCAGGGCTTGAGAGATCGTTTGCGGGACGAAAACTTATTGTAAATTCCTTGCCATATATAAGCCCCGTTTTTTGTTGAATAAAATTTATTGTTTCAACGCTTATAACCTCGCTCCGGGCTGTTAGAAAATGCAAGCGAAAACCGCCCGACGCCTTGAAACAAAGATATTTGTATAAAGAAACGTCAATTTCGCATGCGTCGCAACAAGCGGAACGGTTAAAAAAATCAAACGCAACATCTTTTGAAAATCCCTTTTCTTTTGCAACGTCCCAAATCCAACCGGATTTTATTAAGCAACCGTCAAGATCGCAAATTATAAATTTTGTTTTTATTGCCTCTTTGCTCATTTTTTCTCCTCTTATTTGACCTCTATCTCATCAAGTTTAATAATTCCGGATTTTAACGCTTCGACAAGCATGCCGATTCTTGTTGAAACGGCGAGTTTATAACGGATATTTTGTAAGTGTGTGCTAACTGTCGCCGGGGAAATTACAAGCCGTTTTGCAATATCCTTGTTATTAAGAAAAACCAGTTTTAAAACCTGTTTTTCCCTGTTTGTCAAAGCTCCGTCTTTTAAGTACATGGGTTTTCCTCTCTTAAAATTTCTGCCAGTTCTTCAGCGTTATTAAATCTCGTTTCTTCGGTTTCGAAATATCCGTCTTTTTCCAACTCTTTAAGTTGACGGAACATTCCCCGGGGCGAAGATGAACGGGAATAATCCATTCCGTAACTCAAAGCCAAATCTTGAACTTTTCTCAAAAATTCATCGATATATATTTCCGGAATTACTACGCCCTTTTTGTTATCAAACCAAACAATTAAATCAATATCCGGAGAATACAATTCGTTGAGTTCCGCTTGCTCTTCCGGTTCCAGTTTTTGAATATCCTCGGTGTAATTACCGTTTGAGTCCCAAAACCCGACATCAACATTTTGTTTTGCCGCTTTGCGGCGGTTCATCTCGGCAACGACGAAATGAAATATTTTGTCCAACATTTCATCACCCGCCCGCTTTATATAACTTGTAAGAGTTTGTCTCGGCATTATTGTCCCTCCTTTATATCGGTAATGTTAGTATTTGTGAATAATGTAATTTCAACATCTTTTTTAGCCTCTTCAAAATCCCCTATAATTTCTCCGAAGCACTTTTTACACAAATAATGTTCGTTTGACGTTTTTAATAAAGGGTAACCGTCCCTCTTCAAAGATTCGAAATAAGATTCATCTTCTATAAACCTAACGAATTCACTCGACATTTTTTTACAAGCATCACATACACAATATGTTTTTGGATAAAATAATCTTTTCATTAATCCTCCTTTTGTAAAATTTTCGGGAATTCTTTGTATTCTGTATAATCAAGAACCGCTCCGGAATTCACTTTTCCAACTTTAAAAACAATAACGCCTCGTCTACCATCAATCGAGTCTTTTGTCCGTTCTTCCCATTTTTTTACATCGGAAGGGAATATTCCGTCTAATAACGAACCGTCTTTCAATAAAATCCCCATTCTTTTTGTTTTTAAAAAAATTGGGAGATTCGGGGCTTGACTTGTAGGAATCCACTCACCCCATTGTTTAAAGAAAAACGGGACGTCTTGTTTTCGACATTGTGTTTTTATGTTGCGAACCCAGTCCGGGTGCATAGGTCTTGCCCCCGGTCCGGATTCTCCTCCCACTATTACCCAATCAATCCCTGTCAAGTCCAGTTCGCCCAGATCTCCGAGAAGCGGTTCGCAACTTAAAAATTTAATTTTGGCGTCCGTATGACGTAAAAATTCAATCCGGTTTTTATAATTTTCTTTTTCAACGGTTACACCGAGCCAAACATTCGGCGGATACGAAAATTCTTCAATCCTTGCGGCTCTTTTGGTTAAAATCTGAAAAATATGTTGCTTGTTAAAAGAACAGTATTCGAGCATTTTTGAGATTTGAAATTTTGAAATATCAGCGTGAAACGTGTCCGACATTGAGTTTACAAAAATCATTTTTGATTTTCCGCCAAAATCCCGATTCAGCTCTTCCGGGTGAAAAACAACTTTATTAAACCCGTTTTTATACTTCTCTTGCCCCATAGCGGCAAGGCGTTTTGTCATTTTTTCGGCGTAACAGTTTTGACACCCTTCCGAGTATTTTGAACACCCTGTAACAGGATTCCACGTTTCGTTTGTCCATTCTATTTTTGACACAATTCTTCCTCCCATTGCCTTTTAAGTTCGTTCCGAATTACCTTGTCGGGATCGGGAATATAAGTCAAGGCTTTATAATACAATTCGGCAAAGCGGGCAAAATTATTAACGGCAACAAGGGCAGCTTTTACCCTGCTAAGCGACAATATTGCGTCCGATAACATATTGCATGCGGCTTTTATTCCAAAAACAACGAGAACGGTTGAACCGACCCCCATAACTAAAAGGCTTGTTAAATACATAAGTTTAAAAATCATTATTTACCCTCCCTTAAATCTCTGAAACCTTGAAAAACTAAGCCGTTAGAATATGAACAACTGTTTTTCATATCTTCAACGCTATGTTTCAAAACAGGATTAACAGATTCCGTAATATGTTCTTCAATTAGCTTTAAAACAAAGGCATATAACGCCCCGACTTTGTGTCCGGCGTAATCGTTGCTTAAAATATTCCAAGAATTGACCCTTACTTGATTAAAATAAGCATAGGCAACTTCGTCGATTTGCAACGGTTTCGGCTCGCTGTTCTTCTCGAATAAATCTTGAAGCCTGCTTTTGTAATTTTGCGTCGATTCGTCTTTGTTTCTTCTGATCGTCATTGTTTCATTGTCAATTTTTGTTTCTTCTGTCATTTTTCCTCCTTATTTAAAAAATTTTGAATTTTTAAACATATAATCTACGTTATTTAATAGAACCCGCCCGAGATCTCTCAAATTTTGTTTTTTAGACATCAAAAGTTTGTTTACAATCATTTCCCGGGTAACGTCGTAAATTCCGAAATATTCTTGAAGCTGTTTTTCTCTTTGCAACTTATCGCCGAGTAAAAGCTCTTCGAAAAAGATTTCAAATATTTTTTTAATACTCATTGTTCTACACCTCTAAAAACTCTTTTATTTGTTCATAACAACAAGAGCCGTTGCACTTTCCTTTTGCACAACATTTCTCGCAAAAATCCGAAAAATCCGAAAAATTTTCGTCGATAATTTCTTCAATTTTGCTTTTGTATTCTCTTAATTCTTTAAGCTCTTGCTCCTCTTCTTTTACCGTTTCTAAAAAACACTCCTTACAAATCCAGCCCGGACCAAGTTCAACATCTTTTATCTCGATAAATACGTTTGTGTTTTTTATGCCGATTTCTTTGCAATAAATACATTCTTTTTCACTCATTTAAAATAACCTCATTTGTAGCCGTCCCGGTCCTATTTCGATCGCCTCCGGCTGTTTTTCTTTTTGTCTTTTTTCGTACTCTTTACGGGCAAGTTCGACCATTCCGTAATAACCGCCCTTCCACTCTGTATGCGGAGGGAGTAAAGGCTCGTCCGCCAAAGAACCGCAACCCTGCGTGCAAAAATTCGGAATACCATTTGTCGAAATAATTTTGCCGCAATGGGGACACCACTTAGAACCCATCGCCGCTATCCTTTATTTTTTGCCCGAAACTTGCTATCTCTAAGACTGATTTTTTAAACCCTTCCGCCGTCGCTATCGGGTTTGTAATCCCGACATAAAGAACACGGCGTTTTTGTGCCTTATATTCAACCTCAACAATTCCGATCTGTTGTAAAGTGTTTAAAAAACTGAACCACGCATGCGAAATTAGTATAAATTCGCCAAAGTCCAACCCGTCGCCCGAATTCATCGGGAACGGGAAAAACGGTTTATTTTTTAACTCCTCAAGTTCTCTTTTTGTATTATTGAGTTCGCTTTGCAGATCCCGATTTTGTTTAACCGTTTCATCGTGATTTGTCAAAGCGTGTCTTAATGTTTGAAATCTTTTTTCAACAACCTCGTCTGGTAATTTCTCAATCGGTGTCGGATCTCCTGCCTCCAACAAGCCGAGCAAGTAAGATTTAATTGTTTTCATAGTTTCTTTTGTTGCCATACTTTTTCTCCTATAACGTTTGAGCGAGCTAAATATTAACCCACCTATTTTTTACCTTTTTTCTTCCTTTTTTCTTTATATTCGCCGAGTTCGGTTCGTTTAAAATCTGCTTTCGGAATAAAGAATTGAGTTCCCCAACCTTTGAAATGTAAAAAGCGACCGTTCCGGACGGCTTTCAATTTTGAAATTGCGTAAAGAACTCTTATTTTTTTCTTACAGGGCGTTCAATCGTGTAAATATGTATTAAATCGCTATCCCTCAAATATTTAAAAATTTCGTATTGAACACCGAAACAATCGTCCATTTGCCTTTTTTCGTCTTTGTGGAATTCGTGTTTTTCGGGTTCAACATTAGTTTTTCTTAACGTTATTCGATTTGTTTCAATATCGAATAATAAAACCCCGATACATTTTTTTTCATCGTACTTTGTAGATGAAAACCACCCGCCTTTTGACAAAATACGCTCAAGATAAATCGTCGCTGACAAAAAGTTATATTCGCAAGTTAAGCGAAATTCCTCATACTCTTTTTTACAGATATGCCCCGCCAGTTGATGGGCTAAACTTTGAAAATATTGTTTCCCGTCCTTCTCAACGTCCGTTGTAAAAGCAATTTCGTCTTTTTCTAAAATTTGCTCGTTTTTTTGTTCTTCAATCACTGCTCAAACCTCCTATTTTGATGACTAAAAACTATAACAGGCGAATTGTTAATCAATCGGGAAACTATTACCTCGTTATAAAATTTTGAGTCCAACTCTTCCAAGGTGTGATTTGCGGAAGTAATTATCGGTAGTTGATTAACAATCCGATAATTAACAAGTGAATATATAAATTCTTTTACAAACTCCGTCGGGGCAAGTTTGTCTATATCATCTAAAAATAAAAAATCTGCCTTTTTGTAGCGATTAACTATCTCATCAACTGTTTTGTCGCTTTTGGCATTAAAACATTTTGTTATTTCTCCTTTGAGATCGACGGCGTTTATAAATTTACAACTAAACAACCAACGGGAAATTAAGCTATTACATAAAATCGTTTGTAACATAGTCTTTCCGGTCCCGGAGTTCCCAATTAAAACAAGATTTTTTCCGTAAATATAATTTTGAACGGCGTTGTCAAAATAATTTAAAACTGTCGCTTTTGCGTTTTTCTCGGAGTCGCATTCAACTTTGTAATCATCAAAAGAAACTCCGTCAAATAGCTTCGGGGTGTTACTTGTTGCTTTTAATGCTTTTCTTGCGTCTTTGAGTGAAGTGCTTAAAACTAAACGATCATTGATATTTGCAATAAATTTAGATGTCTTTTTAAAATATTTATTTAATTTTTCAGCTTGAGGACAGTCGCAATATTCGTTTTCCGAAAGTTTTTCGCCGCAAAAAGCACAATAACCGTCTTTTGTCCTATTGCCTATGATTCTCAAAATTTCATTATTAAAATCTTTTTTTAATTGATCCATTTAAAGCCTCTTATTTATAACATTTTGCGTATTTACCGATCGGTAGAATTTTGTTTTCCGTGTCCTCATTTTCGGAAATTTCTTCATTGTTGTAATTTCCTTCGCTAACTTTCAAAGCGTTTTGATCGTTTTTTAAAATCCAGTCAAAACAGAAAAAAGCACTTGATCTGATGAATTTTGATTTTTCGGCTTTGCGGAAAATATCCTCCCAAAATTCTTTTTGCGGATATTTTTCTAATCTTAATTTTGCTTTTTTACGTCGCTCGTCTGTGATTGTTTTCGGTTGCGGGAAATGAATACATATTTTTTTATAAAGATTAAGTAAATCTTCACAAGTAAAAACGGTTTCCGTTTTTACAAGAAAAAGTTGATTACTTAGTTCTTTAGTATTTAGTCCATTATTTATTAGTTCTTTATTATTCGGCTGATTTTCTATCGCTTGAAGTTCTGCAGATTGAATGTCTGCATGTTGAAAATCTGCAGTTTGATTTTCAAGAGGTTGAAAATCGACCTCTTGTTTTTGAGGGATTTGTTTTGATTCATAGATATGATATACATATTCAAAACGCCCCGATTCGCTTTTATGAGGGGAAATTTTTTCAATAATCAAATATCCTCTCTCTTTTAATTCTTTTAAAGTTGTCTTAACCGCATGCCGCCCTTCTTTACAAACGGAAACCAATCCGTCGATTGAATAATTCCAGTCGTCCGGCAAAGCCAACATAAAACACAATAAACCTTTTGCAGACATACTTAACGGCGGTTTTTCAAATAAAGCCTCATTGTTAATAATAGTAAAGTTTTTAGTTTTATGAACCCGAATAACTGAAGCATTACCCGTGTTATTGTTTTTTTGTTCTCTCATCTTTTAAAATCCTTGTATTATAGAGCTTGCTTTAAGCAGGCTTTGAAACATTTTTCAATGTGTGTTTTTCCCAAACGCTCAGCGTCTGAAATCGCAATTCTTGTTAAATTCAGAGCCTCGCTATTAACCGCAAGCCCCGACGTATAAATAAATAAAGGGAAGTCAACCTTATCTTTTAAAACTTGTCTTAAATAATAAAAATAAGTTTGCCGTGTTAAGAAATTTAACTTATTCTCATAATCTCTTTTGCGTTTAGTTTTCAAATCTTGAATCCGCTTTACAAAAAAGTTAAGCGGGGATTTTGCGTTTTTGTTCGCTTGTTTGTTTTGCATTTTCAATCTCCTTTTTAGGTTTTTGGGACAGCTTCAGTAAGGCATGGAAGAACCGCCCCCATAATAAATCTCGTTCCTCGTCGGAATATTCGACATCATCGAAAACAACAATAACTCCGACCTCTTTTCTCATTTTGTAGCCTCCTTACTGAACAGATATTCAATCGAATGTCCGCCGAGTAATTCGGACAGTTTAAACGCTTCGTCAATAAAAAAGCGTTTCTCGCCGGATAATTTCATTCTTAAAGCAGATGGGCTTATATTTAATTTTGCCGCAATCTCTTTTTTTAACAGTCCTTTTCTGCCTATTTCAGCATTTAAATTGTCGTACATAATAAAACTCACTTTCCGAAATTAGAATTTATACTTTGCGTAATTCCAAATTTGGAATACGAGTATTACTTTAAATCCATATTCGGAATTTGTCAAGCAATTTTTTCTTGATTTAGAACTTTTTTTTAATATTTACTCAAAAAAGTTGCTAAATAAGGAATTTTTTTGTTTTATATTCAATATAAAGAAACTTAACAAAAGGAAATATATATGCCTAAATTTAGTATTGAAAAGTTAAACGAAATTAGAAATTCAAAGGGGTACACCTTAAAAGAATTAGCGGAAATGACAGATATTCCGCATAGTACAATTTCAAAAATATTTGCGGGATTCAACAAAAATCCGTCAATAGAAGCCGTGCAAAAAATTGCAAACGCTTTAGAATGCGGGATTGATGATTTTATAGAATATGAGAGCGAACCAAAGTCGCCGTATTATACAGATCGGCAAACGGGCAAAATCGCTCAGGAAATTTTTGAAAATAAAGACTTGCGAATATTATTTGACGCAAGCAAGGATTTATCCCCGGAGGATATAAAAGCAGTTGTTGAAATTGCAAAAAGAATAAAGTCAACTAAGAAATAAATTACAACTATCATAAGGAAGCATTAAATGGTCGAAAACAATATAACAATTTTTGCAAATTTGCCCTACAAAGTAAGCGGCTTTATTATGTATGATTCCGCAGATGATTATTACACTATCGTACTAAATAGCCGCTTGAGCTATGAAGAAAACAAAAAAACTTTTGAACACGAATTACAACATATAATAAACAACGATTTTTCAAAATGTCATAATGTCGGGGTTTTGGAAGCGTCAATGCATTAATAAGGAGGAAAAATGAAAAAACATCTTTTTACGTTATTTTTGATCGGCTTGATTTCGTTTGCCGCATGCGGTTGTACAAACAATACAACAACACAAACAAAAACGCTCCCGGAGCAAAAAACAGTTATAAGTGAAAACCCTGTAATTACGGCAAATACAGATTTTGCAAATAAACTTGAATCAATATTTAACAAGGGTTACATAATAGCAGACAAAACAAAAGTATATTATACAAAATCTGCTGATTTTCAAAACGTTTATTTTGTGGGTACTATGACACAAAAAGGGTCTCAATATTATAACGCAATATGGGCGACAAACTGTATTTCAAATAATACGCTTGATTTTTCTCAAGGTTTGATATTTTCAATAAATGATTACGCTTATCAAGTTTCAGGAATGGGTGACGGAAGAACCAACGCTGAACCGATAACCGAACACGACGACGGGTACTCAAGAATAAATCAAAAATTACTTAACGATTTTGATAATTTAATAAAGTAGGTTAGAAATGAAAACAGACGCCGTGTTATATACAAGAGTTTCTTCCGACGAGCAGAAAAAAAGCGGCTTTTCTCTCGCTTACCAAGAAAAGCAAGGGAGAGAGTACGCCGAAAAAAACAATCTTACCATTGTTAAGATTTATTCGGAATCATATACAGCAAAAAAGCCCGGACGACCTTTGTTTAATGAAATGCTTGATTTTTGCAAAAAACACAAAGTAAGACATATCATTTTTTTAAAGGCTGACCGAGCTTCAAGAAACGGTGTCGATTCCGCCGCTCTTGTATATATGGCAGAGCGTGAGGAATACAATATTCACTTAATACAAGATTGTTTGTTGTTAAATAAACGTTCTAAGCCTACCGATTTTTTAATTTTTGAAATAAATAATTGTTTTTCAAATTTTTACCCGAGAAATTTATCCGTAGACGTAACAACAAAATTAAGGGAAAAAGCGGAACAAGGTTATTATCCGGAACGCCCGCCGGTTGGGTATATGAGAAAACCCAAAGAGAAAAAAGCCTATTTGCAAATCAACCCGGAAAAAGCCCCATTCATAAAAAGAGCGTTTGAATTATATTCAACCGGACAATATTCTTATTCCTCATTAGCAAAACAATTAAGAGATGAAGGATTTTATATATCTCCGGCGGTGAAAGTCGGGAAATCGAATATCGAGGATATTTTAAACAATCCTATATATATAGGCGATTTTGTTTTTAAAGGAAAACGATATTTTGATGCAAAGCACGACCCTATTGTAAGCCGTGAATTATACGCTCTTTGCCAAAAAATTATTCAAGATCGAGCAACCGGGAAACCAGTCAAGCGAGAGTTTATTTTTTCAAATATGATCCGTTGTAAAAAATGCGGTTGTTTTTTTGTTGGAGAAGTAAAGAAACAAAAATACATCTATTACCATTGTACTGGAAACAAAGGCGGCGACTGCAAAAAGAAAAGTTACATAAGAGAGGAAAAAATCGAAAAAGCGTTTCTTGAAACGTTGGATTCTTTCCGCTTATCTCCGGACACATTGGAACTTGCTCGAAAATGTTTAAAACAAGAGTTTGAAAATCAAAATTATTATAATGAAGCCCGAATTGAATCGATCGAGAATGATATTTGCAAAACAAAAAAACGCTTGTCAAAACTTTTTGATATGTACTTAGATGGTGAAGTTGAAGAAAGTTTGTATAAAAAGAAAAATACAGAGCTTGAAAATCAACTTGAAGAATTAACCATGCGTTATTCTTCTTACACAAAAACAGGGATTGAACTTTTGCGTTATTCCGAATCTTTGTTCGAACTTTGTAAAAACGCACGGCAGTGGTATTTGAACGGGGACGTGCGAGAAAGACAAAATATACTTAAAATCGTATGTTCGAACTTTTATTATGACGGCTCAAATATAACAATAGCAATAAAAAAAGCGTTTCAACCTTTAGTTAAAATCGCTCTTTTAGAAAAAATGGAGCGTACGAGATTCGAACTCGTGACCCCGACACTGCCAGTGTCGTGCGCTACCAACTGCGCTAACGCCCCATGCGTGGATTTACGCTGTTATTTAATTTATCTGTAGGTCGTACGCAGAACACCTTCAAATTTGATACTAATCAAATTTCTGGGTCCTTGCTAAAACCCCACGATTAACATTTATTCAATTATTAAAAAAGACCGCAGATGCGGTCTATTTAATGGTGGGCGTTAGAAGACTCGAACTTCTGACCCTCTCCTTGTAAGGGAGACGCTCTACCAACTGAGCTAAACGCCCTTGAATTACATTAAATTATCAACCCGATATTTCGCTCAACCTAGAAATTATGCTACGCCTCCGACTTCGCCGGGCAACCGAGCTAAATGCCCTCACCCCTTGGGGTTTTGTCTTTCGACATTTATTATAGTAGCAAAAAAATTTTTTATGTCAACACCTTTTTTATTTTTTAATCATCTATAAGTTTAAAGCCTTCCGGTAAACGGGCTTCTACCTCTTGAATAAATTCTGAAAACGACATTCCAAATGCATTTGCAAGTTTCCATAACGTAGTTACCTGTACATCACGCTGCCCTCGTTCTAAAAGCATGATTGAACTTCCTGAAACATCATATTCATATCCAAGCAATAAAATTCCCTTTTCTTTTTCTATACGTTTTTCTTTAATTAATTGCCCTATAATACTTAATAATTCTTGCTTTTTAATAATGTTCGTTTTTCTTACGTATGCCATGTTGTTAATTCTAAGGATTTATGTTTAAATAGATATAGCTTATTAGTTATATCTTAAAAAATATAGGAGGTAAGATGAAAAAAGCATTTACGCTTGCGGAAGTTTTGATTACGTTAGGGATTATTGGCGTGGTCGCTGCAATGACATTGCCAACGCTTGTAAACAATACTGAAAAGAAAGAATTGGATGCCCAGTTGAAGAAATCTTATTCGGTTTTACAGAATGCTATCAACCGCATGAATTATGAGGAAGGAGAAACTGTTATTCCTGCTAATTCTTCAAGTGCTTCACTTGCATTAAAACTAAAAAAATATTTAAAGCTTTCTAAAGATTGCGGACTTTCAGACTGCGAAGGGAAGTATGGTACGGATGAGAATGGAGATTTAGCATTTAATTATTCTGATCATTATAGAACCTATAACAATGCAGTCAAAATGAATAACAGCACACTTGATGACGGTCAATTTATTTTGACTGATTCTATGTTTATAATGGTTGAATGCTCTGGAACTCCTCCAAATATGTTATTGGTAAGCGTAGATGTTAATGGGTATAATAAAAAACCTAATCGTTGGGGGCATGATTTGTTTACTTTTCAAATTAATAAAAACGGGAAATTTTTGCCTGCCGGTGCCGAAGGTACATCATTTAAAACTAAGTCCCAATACTGTTCTAAGGATTCAACAAGTGTCTGGAATGGGATAGGTTGTACGTATTATGCTTTAACAGATAAAGACTATTGGAAAAACTTGCCAAAATAATTCGTGTTATAATTGTTCTATGATTATTAATGACGAATTGGAAGTATCAGTAGAACGTCTATCAAATCTTGGAACCGGAATAGCAAGAATTGACGGATTTGTCATTTTTATTGAAAATGCCTGTCCTGAAGATGAACTAAAAATTAAAATAACAAAAGTTACAAAAAATTATGCAAATGCAAAAATTATTGAAATTATAAACCCATCTCCGCACAGAGTTGAACCATTCTGTGCTATGCAGAAAGTTTGCGGGGCATGCCAGCTTCAATTTATAGATTATGACTACCAGCTTGAGTTAAAAAGGCAAATTGTGGAAGATACAATGCGCTCTATAGGCGGATTAAGTATCGAAATACCGCTGCCGGTGCCAAGTCCGCAAATAAAAGCTTACCGTCATAAAATACAATATCCTGTATCGCAGACTAAAGTTTCTAAAAGAATCCTTGCAGGATATTACAAACCGCAAACGCATGAAATAGTAAATATTAAACATTGCCCGATACAACCTGAATTATGCGATGAAATTATGGAATTTATTCGAGTAAAATCGTTTGATTTCGGGATTTCCGGCTATAATGAAAAGAAACATGCCGGAGATTTAAGACATGTTGTTTTAAGAGTTTCGGCTGCAACCGGAAAGGTATTGGTTACTCTGGTTGTTAATTCAAAAAAAGTTTTTCCGCGATTAAAAGATTTTTGCAGTGAAATTTTTGCTGAATTTAAGGAAGTTTCCGGAGTTTGTGTGAATTTTAATACCAAAAAGACAAACGTAATTCTTTCTGATGAAACAGAATGCGTTTGCGGGAAAGATTTTGTAAAAGAAAGAATTTTGGATAAAACATTTAGAATAGGTGCAAATACATTTTTTCAGGTAAATCCTAAAAGTGCAGAAAATATATTTGCTTATGTAAAAAAATATATTAAAGAAAATTTCGAAAACCCAACAATACTCGATGCCTACGCAGGCGTAGCAACCTTTGGAATAAGCGTATGTGATGCTGCCGGAAAAGTTATTTCTGTAGAAGAAAATAAAGAGGCAGTTGAAAAAGCAAGAGAAGTTCTTCAATTAAATGAAATTCATAATGTCGAACTTCACAATATGGATACTGCTTTATACTGTAAAAAAATTAAACGTAAATTTGATGTAATTATTTTGGATCCGCCAAGGAAAGGCTGCAGCACACAGTCACTTGACGAAGCATTACGGCTTTCAAAAGGAACCATAATATATGTAAGCTGCAATCCGGCTACACTTGCGCGTGATGTAAAATATTTATGTGAAAGAGGCTGCAGCGTAGAAAGCATACAGCTTTTTGATATGTTCTGCCACACTTATCACATTGAAAATGTTGCAATTATAAAAGTTTAAATTTTATTTTTCACCGAATTTTTTAATTGTAACTTTAAGCATTTCTTTTATAGTTGCAATAACACCTATATCATCAGCTTCATATTGAGTTAGAAGCTTTTTAAGAACTTCTCTTTTTTCTTTAATTTCTTCCGGAGTTATTGTTTTATCTTCTCTGAGTTGATATGAAGCAGAGTTTTTTATTTGCGTAATAATAAATTCATCATCCTTTAAGCGTTTGTTCAAATCCCTATAGTACATAGGGATTTTTTGCCTTATACCGTATACATATCCATCAAGCATATCACAGTGAATTTTACTTATTACAACAGGAAGTTTTGGTTCTTTAACTTTATGTTCAGCGTTATAAGCATTTATAAATAATGGCTTAGAAATATCTTCCCGTAATCGTGTTTTAATAACGTCGACGTTATTTGCAATTCTTCTGCCTGGAGTTTTCTCTTCAAACGTCTGGTCTAAATTTATATGCAGACGGTCAAATTCACGCGCAATATTGTAGACATATTTTGACTCAAGTTCTTTTGCTTTTGCGTAGTGCGGACCGTAAAGCATAATCAATTCAAGCAAAGTATCCTTCTTTCCTTTGCCCTTAGGCATAAACCTCATTTGGTAATCCGCATATGTACTGCTGCGTGGTCTGGAAATTTCGGCATTGCTTAAGAAGGTTCCTAATATTCCTAAATCATCTTTAGTAACATTATACTGACGTATTTCTAAATCAGGAAAACGCTCAAATTTCTTTGTTTTTGGATTCATAACCTTTACTTTTGCAATTGCATATCCTTCCTCTTCCATCAACGTCAAAAACTCTTTAAAACTGCCAATATCCTGTTGATTTAACCAGTATACAGTGGCTCTCATTTTATCAGAAGCTCCTCCCTGACGCAGACATTTATCCATAAAAGAATCCAAACTTTTAACAGGATGTTTACCGTTATACTCCTCATCAAAAGAAAAACCTCTGTCTTTTAACTTTTCAGACACTCTTTTCAGGGCACCATGGAATTTCTTAACTTCAACCATAAATTTAGTTTCATTATCCAGGTATCCTTGTTTTATGGCGTTTGTTATAAGACTGGGAGTATTCTCCGGTAACACTTTACCTGAGAAGGAAACACTATCTGCAGCCAAAGTATGTGAATACTTTGGCTGAATAATAGTACTATTATTCAGTTTTTCGTTTTTTTGAAAATTTTTATTAAATTTTAAATTCGGGATAATCGGCAGTATATTCATATAAAATCCTTTCATAGCTCTAACTTTTTTAAAGCGCCTGAATAGAAAATTTTACTCTTCAATCAGTAAATAATCTATATTCTTAACATAAATTTACAAGTCCAAAATTTTGTCAAAATAATATGTTTGTATTAAAATGTAGGGGTGGTTATAATTAAGTATAGCAGATAAACAAGGAGGTTAGGTAATTATGCCAGGAAAAACTATAACAGTTGATGGTAACTACGCTGCAGCGCATATTGCTTATGCACTTAGCGAAGTATCAGCAATTTACCCTATCACTCCTTCATCTACAATGGGTGAATGGATTGATGAATGGGCTTCCCAAGGTAAAAAAAATATCTGGGGAAAAACAGTTAGAGTTGCCGAAATGCAATCAGAAGCCGGTGCTGCAGGTGCAGTTCATGGTTCTTTGGCTGCCGGTTCTTTAACTTCTACATACACAGCATCTCAAGGCTTGCTCTTGATGATTCCTGTAATGCACAAGGCAGCAGGTGAAATGCTCCCTCACGTAATCCACGTTTCAGCAAGAGCATTGGCTGCACAATCATTAGCAATTTTCGGCGACCATACAGACGTTATGGGCTGCCGTAACACAGGTTATGCAATGCTCGCTGCTAACTCTGTTCAGGAAGAAATGGATATGGCTTTAGTTGCTCACCTTGCAACTTACAAATCTAAAGTTCCATTCCTGCAGTTCTTCGATGGATTCAGAACTTCTCACGAAGTACACAAAATCGAAGAAATCTCTTACGATGATATTGCAAAATTAGTTGAACCTAAATATATTGAAGAATTCAGAAACAGAGCAATGAGACCTGAAGCTCCTATTTGTAAAGTAGGTGCACAAAACACTGATGTTTACTTCCAGGGTCGTGAAACTGTTAACAAATACTATGATGCAGTTCCTGATATTGTTCAGGAATATATGGATAAAGTTGCTGCTGTAACAGGCAGACAGTATCATCCATTTGATTATGTCGGTGCACCTGATGCTACTGATGTAATCGTTGCTATCGGTTCAGGCTGCGAAACTATCGAAGAAACTATCGAATACCTTAACGCTAAACGCGGTACTAAATACGGTTTGGTTAAGGTTAGATTATACAGACCATTCGATACAAAACGCTTTAACGAAGCTCTTCCTAAATCTGTTAAACGTATTACAGTTCTTGACAGAACTAAAGAACCTGGTTCTATCGGTGAACCATTATACATGGATGTTGTTGCAGCATTAGGAAATAAAGACGTTAGAGTAATCGGCGGACGTTACGGTCTTGCATCAAAAGAATTTACTCCTTCAATGGTTTATGCTGTTTACAAACATGCAGAAAACAACGGCTTCCATGGATTTACAGTTGGTATTGAAGATGATGTAACTCATAAATCTATTGAAGTTAAAGAACACATCGTTACAGAACCTGAAGGTACTACAAACTGTATGTTCTGGGGCTTGGGTTCAGATGGTACCGTTGGTGCTAATAAAAACTCAATTAAAATTATCGGTCAATATACTAACAAAGATGCTCAGGCATACTTTGCTTATGACTCTAAAAAATCATTCGGTGTTACAGTATCTCACTTGAGATTTGGCGACAAACCGATTAAATCAACATACCTTATCACAGCTCCTGACTTTGTATCTTGCTCAGCTCACGCATACATCGGCAGATATGACCTGTTAAAAGGTATTAAAGAAGGCGGAACATTCCTCCTCAACAGCCCATACTCTAAAGATGAAGCTTTTGCTCACTTAACAAGAGATATGCAAAAAACTATTATCGATAATAAAATCAAATTCTACAACGTAGATGCTGAAAAACTTATCGAACAACAACCTGGCTTAAGAGGTAAAGGTGCAAACACAGTTATGATGGTTGCATACTTCAAAGTTTCTGGAATTATTCCGTTTGAACAAGCTCTTGAAGGTATGAGAGAAATGACTAAGAAAACCTTCAAGAAAAAAGGCGATGACGTTGTTAACATGAACCTTGCATTAATCGATGCTGCTGTTGACGCTACTGAAGAAGTACCTGTACCTGCATCATTGGAAGGCGTTGGATGTGTTGATGATGTTAAATTAATTTCAGATGACGCATCTGACTTTGCTAAGAAAATCATTGAACCATCAATGAGGCAAAAAGGCGATGATATTCCTGTTTCAGCTATGTCTGTTGACGGTGTTATCCCTACAGGAACAGCATGTTTGGAAAAACGCGGTATCGCACCTCGTGTTCCAAAATGGAATTCTGAAAACTGTATCCAGTGCGGCATCTGTGCTTCAGCTTGTCCTCACGCAGCTATCAGAACTAAATTAATTGAAACTAAAGATTTGAAAGATGCACCGGCATCATTCAACACAATCGCAGCAAGACCGGCTCTTGCAGATGAACGTTTCAAAGTTCAGGTTTACTGCATGGATTGTACAGGCTGCGGAGTTTGCGTAGACCAGTGTCCTGCAAATAAAAACCCTGAAAAACAAGCTCTTACATGGTCAACAATTGAAAAAGAAGAAGAAGCTTGCGAACTTGTTAACGAAAAATTCTTTGATGAATTACCGGATAACGTAATGGGTAAAAATACAACAAAAACAATTAAAGGGGCTATGCTTAGAAAACCTTTATTTGAATTCTCAGGCGCTTGCGCAGGCTGCGGTGAAACACCTTACGTTAAATTAGTTTCACAGTTATTCGGAGAAAACATGATTGTTGCTAACGCAACAGGATGTTCTTCAATCTACTCCGGAACATTCCCTACTATACCTTACACAACTAATAAGGAAGGCAGAGGTCCGGCTTGGGCTAACTCATTATTTGAAGACAATGCTGAATTCGGTTTTGGTATGAGATTGGCTGTAGATCAGAACAGAAGCACTTTGAAAACTTACGTTGAAAAAGTTGTAAATAATGAAAAAACTCCGGCTGATTTGAAAGAAGCTCTTGAAGCAGCAATTTCTCACTTTGATAATTCAAAAACAGAAGAAGCTGCGGCAGCTCAAAATAAAGCAAAAGAAGTTCTTGCTAAATACGCAGATGTTGATTGTCCGGATTTAGCAAAAGTAAGAGAACTTCAGGATTACTTCACAGATAAATCTGTATGGATTATCGGTGGTGACGGATGGGCTAACGATATTGGCTACGGCGGTATCGACCACGTACTGGCACAAAACCAGAACGTTAATATCCTTGTTCTTGATACAGAAGTTTACTCTAACACTGGCGGTCAGGCTTCTAAATCAACACCTACAGGTGCTGTTGCGAAGTTTGCTACAGGCGGTAAACCTACTTACAAGAAAAACATGGGCTTGATGAGCATGTCATATGGTTATGTATATGTTGCATCAGTTGCTCTTGGTGCTGACAGAGCACAAACTCTTAAAGCATTCCAGGAAGCTGAAGCATATGACGGACCATCTATCATCTTTGCTTATGCACCTTGTATCGCTCATGGTATCGATATGAGCAAAACTCAGACAGAACAAAAACGTGCTGTTGAAGCAGGATACTTCCCGCTTTACAGATACAATCCGGCAAACCCTGAACAACCGTTCTCTTGGGATGCTAAAGATCCTAAAGGCAGCTATCAGGACTTCATCAGAAGCGAAGGTCGTTACAAATCACTGATGAAAACAAACCCTGAACATGCTGAAGCACTTTATGAACAGGCTGAAACAGATGCTGCAAAACGCATGTCTGTTTACAAAGCAGTCGGTGAATTGATGAAGTAATTAACTTCGGATATAAACTAAAAACGGAATACTCAGAAGAGTATTCCGTTTTTTATTGTTTTAGTAATAGAAAAATTTCCAAGGCTCGCAGCTTTCAACCGGCTCAAAACAGCAATACTGCTGCGGGCTGCTCTAGAATTCCAACCTCATTATCGGATTTGAACTTATATCATACAAAAGTCAAATAGATTAAAAATGGCTTTATGATAATTTTTTCTGGTATTTTCTAATAATATTTAAAATATCTTCACCATAGCGTTCAAAAATATTGTTTATGGTCTTGGCTTCATTATCTCTGATAGGATGCTTGTCCGCTCTATGGTAATCATAAGAGAAAATATCCCCCTTTTTAAGAACACCGCCATCCGTCATGACAATATCGAATTTTGAAGTCTTAGGCGATGAGTATTCAAAATGGCATAAACTAACGGGGTCTTTACTGCCTTCCAATCTGAATTTTTTAGGTCTGATTGTAAGAGATTTTACATCATCAAACCGGATATTTGCTTCAGGAATGGGGTCTGCAATATTTTTAACGTTCAAAGCTCCGCTTTGAGTAGCAAGAGATTTTTGCTGATTTTTGAGCATATCAGAAACTCCAGCAAAAAATTCACCCAGCTTATCAAGCAAACCAATATGCTTTACCTCTATAGGTTTAACATACTTACCTACAGGGTTAGCCTGAAAAGAAACCGGAGTTTGTATAACTGCAGGTCGGCACTGAGCTGTAATATTATTAGAAGTCATTAAAAGAGAACTAATCATAAATTATTATTCTTCTACCGGATACTGTTCAGCAAGAGCAGCAAGTACATCATCAGTTCTGCCCTGTGCAGCATATTTTACCATTTCAAGGTTAGCTTCATTTTCAGGGAATTGCTTCAAAAAGTCATTTTCCATTTGCAATTCTCTAACACGCATTTTAGCTATATTTAATTGTTTTTCTTTAAGATTTGAATAGTTTTTGCTATATTCGCTGTTTTGACGGTAGCCACTGGATAAAGCATGAATCAATGTACCAAGAAGCATTGCATCCGGAGCCCATGAAACAGCGACTTTACCGGCTTCTTTAAGAGCGGAAGGTGTCTTTTTAGCTAAACTTCTAAACGGTTTTGCAATTGATTCCAAAAATTTAGATTTATTAATCTTATCACCCGCTTTACCAATCCGTTGGGTTATTTTAGCCATTTTTTCAGGTTTAATTTTAGAAAGCAATTTTGAGATACCCTTAGGTGCATAATATAAAGCCGCAAGAGCAACGCCTAAAGTTCCAAAGAATGAAAGAACAGGGTTTTTGCGGTCGAACTCATTAACAGCTTCTGATTTACGTGAAAGCAAGTTTTTAGCCCCGATAACTGCATCAGCCACGCCGAGAGTAACAGCCCATGCTGCACCGGATTTTAAACCGTTAGCAAGTTTAGCAGCTTTTCCGGAAAGTTCTTTAGTCAATAAAGTTGTTTTACCTTTAGTTAAAATTGCAGCAGATAAACCTGCAACAACAGGAAGAGAGTAAAACATTGCATTTGTTATTTTACGGTTTCTTTCCGGATCAACTTTTTTCAAAGTTTTACGTAAAGCAACCGATCTGATATAATTGTCATCCTGAGCAATCATATCATCTCTTTTTGAGGTAAATCCTGTATTAGACCTTATAGACTGAACCTGCATATACACACCTACACTTTCACATAATTGATTATACCATATTAAAAACCGGAAGTAAATTTTTTTGCTAATTGTATATATGATTTTAAGAAATATTTACAATAGAATTTATTTTATATATTATACAGAAATGAGAAGATTTTACATTCACACAATGGGCTGTAAATCAAACCAGTTTGAAAGCTCTGTAATAATAGAAAATTTAGAAAAAAACGGAATTGTTAAAACTGACAATATAGATGATGCAGATATTTACATACTTAATTCCTGCACTGTTACTCATAAAAGCGACAATGAAGCGCTTTACCTTTTGAGAAACGCAAAACACAAAAAGCCGGAAATTCTAACAGTTTTAACAGGATGTCTTGCTCAGATAGAAAAAGAAGAACTCCTGAAAAAGGAATATATTGATTATGTTATTGGCAATAATGAAAAACTGCATATATTTGATTTTCTCGAAAGTAACGAAAGATGCCACGCTGACGACATTATGGAACTGCAAAACTTTACAAAAGCAGAACTGATAGATACAGCGAAAACCAGGGCAAGCCTAAAGATACAGGATGGTTGTGATAACAGATGCTCATATTGTATCATTCCTTTTGCCAGAGGGAAAAGCAGGAGCGCCGATATTGATTTTATAATAAATCAGATAAAAGAATTTGAAAAAAAAGGATTTAAAGAAATCGTTTTTACAGGTATTCATATTGGCTTGTGGGGACGTGACTTTGGGCTTACGCTTTTGGATTTATTAAAAGAAGTTGAAGTAAGAACATCTATTGAACGCTACAGACTGGGGTCGCTTAACCCGCTTGAGATAACAGATGACTTATTGGAATTTTTGCAGCATTCACAAAAATTTTGCCCGCATTTTCACCTCTCGCTGCAATCTGCTTGCAATAAGACCTTAAAATCAATGAACAGATTTTATAAAGCAGAAGACTATCTTGCACAAATTGACAAAATCAATTCCATGTTTGACCTTCCGTTTCTCGGCAGCGATATTATAACAGGATTTGCCGGAGAAAGTGACGAGGACTTTGAAATAACACGCAATAATCTTGAGGCATCCGGCTTGTCACAAATTCATACATTCCCGTATTCAAAAAGAGCCGGGACTAAAGGTGCATCAGCAGAAAACCAGGTTGACGATAAAATCAAAGAAAAACGTGCAGATATTGTAAAGGCAATTTCCAAAAAGAAATTAACAGAATTTATAAATAAAAATATAGGTACAATACGAGAAATTTTAATAGAAAAACATCCTGATAAAAATGGATATATAAAAGGGGTTACAAGAAATTATCTGACTGTAATAACAAATTCAAAAGACCTGACACTATGTACAACGCTGCAGGATGTTAAGATAACAAAATATGAAAACGGCAAACTCTACGGAGAGCTTATCATTTAACAAATTTAGAACTAAAAAAGCTCCCGTAAAAGGGAGCTTTTTGTTTGTCTATCTATCTCGCAACTTTGCAAGCAGCCTCAAAATTTCAATATAAAGCCAAACAAGAGTAACCATAAGACCAAATGCGCCATACCATTCATATTCTTTTGGCAGCATTCGCTGTGCACCCTGTTCTATAAAGTCAAAATCAACAATTAAATTTAACGCCGCAATACCGACAACAATTAGACTAAATCCAATTCCGACAGGACTTGATGTGAATATTTGAGGTATTCCTCGTCCAAACAATGAAGCCACAATTTGTATCAAATAAATTATAGCAATAGATAAAGTTGCGGTAAAAATTACTGCCCGGAATTTATCTGTACATACAATAACTTTTGCCTTGTAAAGCAGCAACATGGACAACATAGCGCCAAAAGTTGCAGCTATAGCCTGAATTACAATTCCGGCATAAGAAGCTTCAAAAAATGCTGAAATACCTCCTACGAAAAAGCCTTCGCATATTGCATAAACAGGTGCCAAAACATTTGCAAACTTTCTTGCAAATGCAAGTATTAACGCTACAACAAAACCTGCAATTGCACCTCCTATACAAAGCATCATTGCTTTATCCATAAATCCCTGAAAAACCAGCGACCATGTGTAAGCTGCAGGAAGTAGTACCAGTGCAAATAAAATAAGTGTTTTATTTATTGCACCGTTAACTGTCATCGGCTGCGATTCTAACACAACTTCAGACTCAAGAAATTTATCATTCAAAATAGGATTTGACATACACACTCCTTTCTTTATCAAAAAAATATGATATAATACAATTATTATATCACAATTTTAATTATTTAACCATATTGGACAAAGGAATAGATGTTTATAGAAAATTTCAGAAAATTTATTGATTATTTTGGTGAAAAGAGAAAACTTAAATTTTGCGGATTTATTATTTTATCATTAATTGCAGGCTTTCTTGAGTTTATCGGGATTGCTCTTATCTATCCGTTTATAATATTGATTGTCCGCCCTGAAGCAATTATAAACACAACCCTGTACCAACACCTTACTTTTTTGACACACAGCAGTAATACAACAATGAATGCTCTGGCTTTAGGCGCATTGGCTTTATGCTTATTTATTTTTAAAAATATTTACATGATTTATTTTTACTTTCTGCAAAGTAAATTCATTAATAACTGGAAGCGCGATATTTCTAACAAATTTATGCAATACTATATTTTCTCCAGTTACAAAGACAGCATTAAAAGCTCGCAATCCGATAAATCTTATGTATTAACGACACTATGCCCACAGGCACTCAATATTTTTATCTTCAGAATAATTGCATTAATAACAAATACAATTATCGTTTCCATGATAATTACACTAATTCTTATAAAATTTCCTGCAGCTGCATTGGTAACGATTACCTTTATAATATTAAGCATGCTCATTCAAAATAAATTCTTTAAGAAAAAAATGTTTAAAATTAACAGGCAGATGAACAAAGAAAACCGTATCTTTAATGATATAAAATACACAAATATAGAAAATCTTAAAGAAATTAAAATTCTTTCAGCAGAGCAGGAATTTTACGAAACATACTGCGATCAGTCTGAAAAAATTAACTATTATCAATGTATGGCTGAATATTACAGCTCAATACCGCCTTATATTATAGAAATTCTTATTGTCGCAGCAATGATTATTCTGGGAGCATTCCTTTCTCTGGGTAATATCAACAACCAGCCTGTGATGATAGCATCATTCTCTCTAGTTGCAGCTGCTATTTTCAGGATAGCGCCTGCATTGAACAGAATACAAACTGCTATCATAAATATTTCAAACGGAAGAACCTTTGTAAAAGCATTGCTTCTTGAATACGAAAAATGCAATATTAAAGACTTTAAACCTGTTTATACAAAAGACAAGAACAAATTTGGCTTTACTAAAAAAATTGAATTTAGAAATATAAACTTTGAGTATAAAGAAGGTAAACCTGTACTTAAAAATATTTCATTTGAAATAAATAAAGGAGATTTTGTAGGCATAATAGGGCTTTCCGGAGCCGGCAAGTCTACTATTGCAGATATTCTTATGGGATTGCTCCCGCCTTCTTCCGGGGAAATATTTGTCGATGGTAATAAATTAAATCCGGAAGAATTTGCAAAATTTCGTCAGATTATCGGATATGTGCCTCAGGAAATAAAGGTTTTAAATAAATCATTCAAAGAAAATGTAGCATGGGGAGTTAAACCGGAAGAAATTGATATAGACAGAGTTACAAGGGCTCTTTACGATGCAAAATTATATGACTTTGTAAAACAATTTGAAAACAACATAGATGCAGTTCCTTTTATAGGTTCTACAGGAGCATCACTGGGACAAAAACAACGGCTGGCAATAGCAAGAGCATTATATAAAGAACCGGAAATATTAATATTTGATGAAGCGACTTCAGCATTAGATGTGAAAACTGAGCATGAAATAACAGACATGCTGACAGAACTCGGGCATGACAAAACAATTGTGGCAATTGCCCACAGATTATCTACTTTAAAATCATGCAATAAGCTAATTTATATCAAAGAAGGGGAGATTGTTGATATTGGTACATTTGAGGAGTTATCTTCCAGCCATGCGGATTTTGAAAATTTAATAAAATTATCAACAATAAAATAAGAAAAAAGACTTTACAATAAAAATTTTTTATTTTATAATAAACACATAAGCCCCAGATGATTTAATTTGCGGGTAAGAATAATAAAGTAATAATCCTCAGTAGCTCAATGGCGGAGCAACCGGCTGTTAACCGGTAGGTTGTTGGTTCGAGTCCAACCTGGGGAGTTTTTTATTGCAAAGAAAAAACTCGGGCTTGTCCCGACTTTTTCTATGAGTATTTTTACG
>OGQJ01000550.1_pt1 | contig 40156 bp, 39 predicted proteins | sample 1553161 | NCBI WGS metagenome assembly OGQJ01 (sample SAMEA2579923, study PRJEB22360) | human gut metagenome | biome: human gut; feature: human-associated habitat; material: faeces | place: Denmark | collected 2008/2010 | reverse complement strand
TGATAATAATTGTCCCTGCCGCTGCAGCTCGCTCGCGAGCCTCCGCCGCTTCGCGCTCTACGCGCTCGCGCTCACGCTCGATCTGAGATGCAAGACTCTCAAACGGAGAAGATGAGATCTTGCGCTTGGCAGGAGCCCCTTCTTCATCCTTGTGGGCTTTAGCTTCGCGGCGAGCACGTTCGGCTTCTCGGGCTTCTCGTTCCTTCTCTACCGCAGCACGACGCTCAGCCTTTTCCTCGGCCTTGCGCTCTGCTTCTTTTGCCTGCTCGTCAGCAAGCTTCTGAGCTTCTTCGTCCTCGAGCTTACCCGCACGCTGCTTAATCTCAGGCTCAAGATTCTTACGAACCTTCTGCACATAGGCATCCTGGAGAATGCTGGCATGACTCTTGGCGGGGATCTTCATCTCCGCCAAGCGATCGAGCAGCTCCTTGCTGGTCATATCAAATTCCTTAGCCAATTCATGTACACGCATGCCAGGCATATGGTCTCCTCGTCTACTTATCCTCATTAGAGAGCGCCTCACGCAGCTGCTGGGCGATACGCTCGCAATCTTCTTCTGTCAACTTCGTTCTAAGCGCTGAATCGAGGCGCTTGGTTTTAATGGCCTTATCGAGGCACGCAACGCTGCATACATATGCGCCGCGACCGTTCATACGACCCGTAGAGTCGAATACAACCGCGCCTTCAGGCGTACGAACAACACGAAGTAAATTGCTTTTCGTGTTGCTTTCTCTGCACACAATGCAGGTTCGCTGACGTGTCTTTCCAGCCACGTTTGCCAAGCTACTCCCCTTCCTCCAGATCCGCATGGATGCCGCAATAGCGGCATCCAGGACGTGCATGATTACGACAACGAGTACCGTCTTCGGCCTCAAAAGCGCACAAGCCATCCTCGGATTCCTCTTCCGAAGGCTCATCTATTAGTGACGTATCTGCAACAAGCGGCTCGCCAGCAAAGGAAGCGGACTTGATGTCAATATGCCAACCAGTAAGACGAGCTGCAAGGCGAGCATTCTGGCCTTCCTTGCCAATAGCCAAAGAAAGTTGATCATCAGGCACGATAACCGTAGCGTAATTGTTCTCATCATCGATGTCGACACGGGTTACGCGAGCAGGCGAAAGTGCATTGGCCACATATACAGCGGGGTCTTCATTCCACTGGATCACATCAACGCGCTCATTGCGAAGTCCTTCAACAACCATGCGCACACGGGACCCCTTAGGTCCTACGCATGCACCTACCGGATCAAGGTTGGGTTCACGGGAAGCAACGGCAACCTTTGAACGCTCACCGGGCTCACGGGCAATAGACTTGATTTCGACCAAGCCATCATAGATCTCAGGCACTTCGATCTCAAAAAGACGACGAATCAGATCAGGATGAGTGCGGGATACAACGATCGAGGGGCGAGTATGTTCGCCGCGCATTTTAGGCAAATCGGAACTAGGGTCGCGAACCTCAACGATCAAAGTTTTAAGGCGCTGATTATGACGATAATGCTCGTTACGAGGACGTTCGTTGCGTTCGTCAGGATTTCGCTTCAAGTCATAATGAGGGAGTTCAGCCTCAACGCCATCGCGGATCTTGATGATGGTGAAATCGGGGGTTCCCTGCAGAACAGTGCCCGTAACCAGATCGCCAACGCGACTAGAAAATTCTTCATAGATAGACTGACGACCCGCATCACGCACAATGGAACCGATAACATTCTTAGCGTTAAGCGCCGCAATGCGACTTACGTCATCGGGCGTTACGTCGCGCTCTTCAAACTCAGTATATTCGCCAGTTTCCTCATCGGGCTCACCAACGGGTACAAGCTCGTATACATAAATCTTGCCCGTATTACGGTCGATAGTAACACGAGCATCATATTCGAGATCAAGAATGCGCTGATAGCTATTAGCCAGGGAAGCTTCCAAGCGCTCGATGAGGTAAAACTCATCGATCTTACGCTCATGAGCCAACGCCTGCAAGGCTTCAATCAATTCAGATGCTGCCATGGTAAAAAATCCTTTCTACCCGCTGAAATCAATAGTACCGATAATGTGCGCCTTCTTAATATGCGCATAAGGCAACGCTTCCTGGATGCCATCAACATCGACAAGAACGTCTTCATCGCGCATACCGCAAAGCTTGCCAGTCCACTTTGCCCTGCCCTGGTGCGGCTCAGTAAGAGTTAGCTGCACCTTTTCGCCAGCAAAGCGCTGAAAATGCTCAGGGGTACGAAGAGGACGGTCTATACCAGGAGAAGAAACCTCAAGCGTGTAAGCGCCAGGGAATGGATCGAGTTCGTCCATCAATTCGTTAACCCATTTTTGCGAGGCCGCAAGCTCATCAAAACCGATTCCGCCATCGCAATCCAAATAAACGCGGATTGTGGGAGCTTTACGAGAACCGACTACCTCAACGGTGACGATTTCAACATTATGGGCGGTAGCCAAAGGCTCCAATGCCTCAAGCAACCTGCGCTCTTTTGCACTTAGCACGTTGTCCCTCCTTCAAAACCCCGAACAAACAAAAGAAGCGGGTAAAAACCCACTTCCTCCAAACATCGAAAGCAATCATGTTTTCACATGCGTACATTTTTATATCATAAAGCGAAGACCAACGCCACCCCCTTTGCGGTTTAAGGGGGTGGCGATTAAATAAAGCTTGCAATCAACACTATTTAGAGGGATCAGCTTCAGAATAAAGCTTATCGAATGCCGCTTCGGAAACCGAATTACCTCCCTTTAAGTCGGTTTTGAGCGGAGCTAGAATCTCAGAATCGTGTTTCTTGGGATTATCAAAACTCAAGCTAACTTCCCAACATTGCGAAATCGCACTTAGCCTATCAAGGAGGTAGCCATATAGCTCATCAACCTTCTGGTATTTATCATAGAGTTCGCTATCTGCGCTAATTTGAGCTTTTTCCCTTGACGATGAGAGCTCAGAACGCTCTTGGGTAATTTCATCGATCAATGAAACGCATTTATCGGCATAGCTACCACGCGTTTCACTGCTTGAAACCCGATAATATCCCTCCAGATCATCCACAGCTTCATCAACTTCGGAACGCAAAGAGGCGAGATTTGCATAGGCATACGAGAGATCGGACGAAAAGTCCCCTTCCGAATACGGCTGTTCAGCAGACGAAGCTACACCCTGGTCGCTTTGCGAGAAGGGGCATCGGTTTTTACCTCAGGTGAAACAAATGTCTGGATAGCAGATTGGATTTCTGAACCAAAAATCAACCCGCATGCCAAAATCGCAACCACCAATACGCAAATAACAACATGCCCGATCGGAAAGCGTCGGCGCTTTTGAGCTTGACGATATGCTTTTGGCTCGCGATCAACATCCGCAACAACTTGCCCAGTATCAGTGACAATACGCTGCATCGGCTTAGTAATAAAAGGATCCTCGTCACCAATGGTGGGTATCGCCTTTAAATCCTTTGCCGACTTAGTCACTTTGGAAGGGTCGACCTCATTTGAAGGATCAAGCGGATTGCCCAAATAATCTTGATAGGAGCGCTCGGAGACTAAAGGTAGTTTAGACGTCCGCGAAGGCGACACCACATCGGTATATACAATTATCTCTTCCGCGGCAGCTATTCGAGCTTTCATGTCATTGACAAGCGAGCCGCAGTGAGGACACTGCAGCTCGCCATCATCAATCTTTGTCCCGCAATCGAGGCAATACAAATTATTGAGCCTTTTCCTGCTTATGGGAGATCAGGCGGTTAAGCGCATTGATATATGCTTTAGCAGAGGAAACGATGATATCGCCGTCTGCTCCACGGCCAGTAAACACCTCACCATCTGCCGCGGTAACTCGAATAGTTACCTCGCCCAAAGCATCGATTCCACGCGTAACGCTCTGGACAGCAAACTCGGAAAGCTCATTTTCAATGTCAACGATCTGGTTTACAGCCTGGTACAAAGCGTCGACAGGACCGGTACCAATCGAGCATGCAACAAATTCACGGCCTTCAGGGTCGGCAAGAGTAACGGTAGCCGTCGGGGTAAGGGGCTTGCCGCATGAAATCTGAACCGATTTCAAAGTATAATGAGCAATCTGATTGCGACCATGCTCGCCCAAAAGCGATTCAAGATCCTCGTCGTATACTTCTTTCTTCTTGTCAGCAAGATCGAGGAACGCATTGTAGAGATCCTCGAATGCCTGTCCCTCAATGTGATAGCCCAAAGCCTCAACACGATGGCGGAGGGCAGCGCGACCAGAACGAGCTGAAAGAATAATAGAGCTCTGACCTGCTCCAACCTCACGAGGATCAATAATCTCATAGGTGTCACGAGCTTTGATAACGCCATCCTGGTGAATGCCGGAAGAATGAGCAAAGGCATTAGCGCCAACAATAGCCTTATTTGGCTGGACGATAAAGCCAGTGATGGAAGACACGAGGCGAGATGCACGAACAAATTCACGAGTGTTGATGTCGGTATGGGCGTTGAGCTCCTTGCCGTGCATCTTGATACCCATGACCACTTCTTCCATGGCGGTATTACCAGCACGTTCACCGAGACCATTGATGGTGCATTCAATCTGGCCCGCACCGTTTTCAACGCCAGCAAGAGAAAGCGCCGTTGCCATGCCAAGGTCGTTGTGGCAGTGAACGGAAAGCGTTGCCTTATCCATGTTGGAAACGTGTTCCATCAGATACTTGATACGACGACCGAACTCATCGGGCAAGGAGTATCCCGTGGTATCAGGAATATTGATGACGGTTGCACCAGCGGCAATAGCAGCCTCAACGACTTTGGCGAGAAACTCATAATCGGCGCGACCAGCATCTTCAGCATAGAACTCAACATCGTTAACGTATTTCTTAGCGTATTTCACGGCAGCAGTGGTACGCTCAAGAATCTTTTCAGGCGTGGTACGAAGCTTGTCGTAAATATGGCTGTGAGAAACGCCAATACCAGTATGGATACGAGGGCGCTTGCACTCGGCCAAAGCGCGTGCGGCGGAGTCGATATCCTTTTCAACCGCGCGAGAAAGAGCGCAGACAACAGCACGATCTCCTACCTCGGCCGCAATCTGCTGAACCGATTTAAAATCACCAGGGGAAGACACAGGAAAGCCCGCTTCAATGACATCAACGTTAAGGCGCAGTAGCTGACGCGTAATAACCAGTTTCTCCTCGGAGTTCATGGAGGCGCCCGGCGACTGCTCACCGTCGCGCAAGGTTGTGTCGAAGATAGCGATCTTGCGAGTCATCTTGCGATCCTTTCTTATGTCTGTATTACTAACGATAGAACTATAGCGCATTTTTCGGTAAACGGTGCCGATCAACCCGCATATCAAAGCATGTTACCAATAAGAAACATTGCCGATGCCCATCAGTCCCGCCCGCACGCACCATTCCCCAAAACGCAGAGGAGCCCCAACCTATTGGCAGGGGCTCCTTTTCTATGACTTAGCAGCGTGTGAGAGGTGTTGAGTTTCCCTTACAAGAGAGGTTAAACCGCCGCTTCGTCTTTTTCACCAGTGCGAACACGAACTACACTGTCGATCGAAGAAATGAAGATCTTGCCATCTCCAACTTCCCCAGTACGCGCAACGTCCACAATCACATCGACGATTTCATCAACGCGAGAATCCTCAACGATGATTTCGAACTTGACCTTCGGGATCATATTCAAAAAGACCTCGCTGCCGCGGAAGTACTCTTTCCAGCCGTGCTGATTTCCGCAACCATGAACCTGATAAATGGTCATTCCGGAAATTTTTGCCTGAAAGAGCGCTTCCTTCAAAGGCTCAAGCTTTTCAGGACGAACAACTGCTGCAATACGCTTCATTGGTCAAACACTTCCCTTCCATTAATCCAAGCCAATAAAGGCGGGGTATGCGGATTCGCTATGAGCCGTCATGTCCATACCTGCCGCTTCTTCTTCCTTGGTGACGCGAAGACCACCGAAGATAGCCTTTACGATAAGGCCGATGATAAGGGAGCCGACGGCAACAAACACGATGGTGACCAAGATGCCCAAGCACTGTGCCCCAAGAAGCGTAGGATCGCCAGTGTAGATAAGGCCGCCAAAATCAGTCCAAGACAACTCTGGAACACAGAAGACGCCAGTAAGGATGCCACCGACAATGCCACCTACGCAATGGCAACCGAAAGCGTCAAGGGCATCGTCGTAGCCAATCTTAGCCTTGCAGAAGGAGATGGCGAAGTAGCATACGGGGGATACGATAAGACCCATGACAATAGATGCCCAAGGCTCAACGAAACCAGCTGCCGGGGTGATAACAACAAGACCCGCAACAAGACCCGTCGCAGCACCAACAAGAGTGGGCTTACCAGTCTTGATCGTCTCAACGATCATCCAGGAAATCATTGCGGTGCCAGAGGCAACGAACGTATTGAGCAAGGCCAAAGAAGCGATACCGTCAGCAGCAAAAGCAGAACCGCCATTGAAACCGAACCATCCAAACCAAAGCAAGGTTGCGCCAAGAACCACAAAGGGAACGTTATGGGGACGATGGTTGACCGCACCGAAGATTCGACGCTTACCAAGAAGAAGGCAAAGAACCAAGCCAGTAAGACCGGAGCTGATATGCACAACATCGCCACCAGCAAAATCGAGTGCACCAATCTGGTCGCCAATAAAGCTACCGTCACCGCCCCATACCATATGAGCGAGAGGGGCATAAATCAGAAGAATCCAAATGGTAATAAAAGTTACAAAAGCGCCAAACTTCATACGCCCAGCAAGAGAGCCACCAACAATTGCAGCAGTAATGCAGGCAAATGCGGCCTGGAATGCAATATCGACGATTGCGGGATACGTCGAATCGCCGGGATCGACCGCCTCAGCAAGCATGTCGGTCACAGCGCCCATGCATCCCAGTTGGTCAAACCCACCGAAAAACGGATTAGACCCATCGCCACCATATGCCAGACTCCATCCTGCCAAGATCCATACGATTGCCACCACCCCAATAATCACGAACGACATGAACATGGTGTTGACGACGTTTTTACGACGCGCAAGTCCGCCGTAAAAAAATGCAACGCCTGGAGTCATAAGAAAGACCAGCATTGCACTTACCAGCATGAATGCGGTTGCTCCTGTGTCAAGCATTGTGCGTACCTCCTAAACTTGTTACTAACGAGCACATTTTCGACAAGACGATCTTTGCACTCGAAACACGTCCAAAAGACGTCATATGCATTTGTTAACGATGACGGAAAAGCCTCGTAACACCGAAGAATCATGAGTGTTACCTCAATGAAACAAACCGCGATTTACCGACTGCATCGACCCCAAATTGCGTCTATTCACATAATAATTGAAGCCTTGGAGGGCAAAATAAGGTCCCTGAATTTGCATTCAGGGACCGACTTAGCCATAGAACAATTAAGCCAAAATATTCTTGAAGAGGCCTACTACTTCCTCATGGCTCGCGTCACGGGGGTTTCCCGGGAAGCAGGCATCGGACATCGCTCAGATGCAAGCTGATCAAGATCCGCCTCAGTAAGGCCCTCGCAAGTTGCAGGAATACCGACATCGAACGAAAGCTTACGCACCGCTTCAATAGCAGCATCAGCCGCTGATTCGGTATCCATCCCTTCGGTATCGACGCCCATCGCAACAGCAACATCTGCTAATCGCTTTGCAGCTACTGGCTTATTGGATTCCATGGCGATAGGCAAAAGCATCGCACAGGCAACCCCATGGGGCGTGTCGTAGTGAGCTGAAAGCGTATGAGCCATAGCGTGATCAATTCCCAAACCAACGTTAGAAAAACCCATACCAGCAATATATTGCCCCAGAGCCATACCTTCTCGCCCAGAGTCAGGTTTTCCTGCTTTCGCTTCTTTAACCGAATGTCGCAAATTCTTCGAAATTAGCTCGATACCTTTCAAGTAGAACTGTCTGAAAGCTCCCATGCCCCCTTAGTGGTATAGCCTTCGATGGCGTGGGTAAAGCGCATCCATGCCAGTAGCAGCCGTTAAGCCAGCAGACATAGACGCCATCATATCGGGATCGGCAATAGCAACATCCGGAATATCGCTCACATCAACGCAAACAAATTTGCGAACCTTATCCGAATCAGCAACAAGATAGCCGATTGTAACTTCGGCTGCAGTGTCAGCGGTGGCAGGAACCGCAATGGTGAATGCTGCATGCTTCTTGGCATCGGCCACCCCCTCAAGGGAAGCCACATCTTCAAACTCTGAATTTTCGACAATTATTCCAATGCCCTTAGCGGTATCCATAGAAGAGCCTCCGCCAATTGCTAAGATCATATCGGCTCCGAACGCTTTAAAGGCCGCAACACCATCTTTGACGTTTTGAAAGTATGATTTGGCTTTATCTAGTCATACAGCGACCAGGCAATCCCTTAAGCATCAAGCTCATCGGTAACTTTCGCAGTAACGCCAAAGCTCACCAGATCAGGATCGGAGCAAACGAGTGCTTTTCCGTAGCCACGGCGCTTAGCTTCACCAGGTATTTCCTTGATCGCACCAGCCACATCGTGTTTCCAATCGCAGCTCAGTGTATCTCTATTTCATGCCATAGTGAACCTGTTCAAACCAATAAACCCACATCAGAACGTACAAGCTTATAACGAAAACAAGAAAATCAAACGAAGGGATACTGTCGCACAATCAAGCCTTTATATCAGTAAAATAAAAACATTGGAATTCAATCAATCAGGAGGTAAGTAATGGCATACGCACAAGAGCGTTACCTGGGACTCCTTTCGCAACTATTCACTACTCCAGAGGAAACAGCAATGGAGATCATCGCCGAACGTGAAGAGCTGAGATTCCCTAAGCCAACAGAGCTTTTTATTTCCGACATCCACGGAGAATATGAAGAGTTTTCTCATATACTCCGAAATGGCTGCGGCTCTATCCGCAAACATATTGATGCGCTTTTCAGTGACTCTCTTGATGAAGACGAACGCAGCGCCCTTGCAACCTTGGTTTATTACCCCGAGGAATCCATCGATCAACTGAACGATGGCGATCTTAGGAATACCTTTAGCAATCTTATCTCCCTATGCGCTAGCTTTGCAGAGCTTCAGCCCTCTGAAGCAGTTTTTGATGTATGCCCAAAACCATTTGGTCCCATCGTTGAAAAAATCATGTCCGCAGAACACAGCGCTGGTCGCAAGACAGTGCTTCTTGACGCCGCATTCGACACGGCAACCGAGCAAGATTTAGCGTGGGCACTATGCATCACAATTCAGGGGCTGGCAACAAGCCAAGTCCACATCGTGGGAGATGTCTACGACCGCGGCCCAAATCCCGATTTGATCATGGACGAAATCGAAGAGCATCCCGAAATCGACATCCAATGGGGCAACCACGACGTAGTGTGGATGGGCGCTGCACTTGGACAACGAGGGTGCATTGCACACGTAGTACGCAACTGCGCTCGCTACGGCAATCTTTCCATCCTAAGCGATGCCTACGGAATCAACATCCTGCCCTTGGCAAACTTTGCTTCCAAGGCATACAAAGACGATCCCTGCGTAGCATTCAAGCTCAAAGGGGATCCCGACTTAAGCGCCGAGGAATACGACCTAAACGTAAAGATACAAAAAGCAATGGCAATCCTGCAGTTTAAGATCGAAGCCAAGCTTATCGACGACAACCCATCGTTCGAGCTTGAAGACAGAAAACTGCTCCACAAGATCAATCGCGAAACCAACACGATTGTCGTCGATGGCGTGGAATACAAGCTCACCGACACGGTCTTCCCGACTGTAAATTGGGAGAATCCATACCAACTCACAGATGAAGAAGAAGCTGTTATGCAGGGCCTCGAAGAAGCTTTCATAAAATGCGAAAAGCTTCAGCGTCACATCGCTTTATTCCTCGATCGAGGCAGCCTGTACAAAATTCAGAACAACACACTGATGTTCCACGCATGTGTCCCTCTAAATGCAGATGGAAGCCTAAGGGAAACCAACCTCTACGGCGAAAAGATGAAGGGGCGAGAGCTATTCGATGCGGTAGACCGCTACGTCCGCGCTGCTTTTACCGACCCCGATCCAGCAGCTCAGAAGAAAGGAGCTGACCTGCTGTGGTATTTGTGGCTTGGTATCGGTTCGCCGTTATTTGCAAAAAGTAAAATGGCAACGTTTGAGCTTTACCTAATTGCCGAAAAAGAAGCACGCAAAGAAGTGAAAAACCCCTTCTACCAGCTTTACGAAAATGAAGACGTGGTAGATGGCATCTTCAAAGATTTCGGCATGGATCCAACCTCTGCCCGCATTGTCTGCGGACATGTCCCTGTTAAGGTCAAAGACGGAGAGGATCCTATTAAATGCAACGGCAAAGTTGTGGTCATCGACGGAGGCATGTCAGCTGCTTACCAGAAAACGACTGGCATTGCAGGGTTCACGCTCGTTTCCGACGCTCAGGGCATATCGCTCGCTACGCATGAGCCATTCGTGGGTACAAACATCGCGATTGAACAGCATATCGATCTCAATAGCAGCATACGTCCTATAACCAAACCCGACCACCAAGTCCTGGTGTCGCAGACCGATGAAGGCGCTGATCTCGAAGAGCGAATCAACGACCTCAAACAATTACTTGCGATTCAACGCGCCTTATAGCCCGCTATCTATCACACAATTCAAATCAGGAGTACCCATGGAGCGTATAGCCAGTTTTTCTGTTGATCACAATGTCCTCGAACCAGGTATATATGTATCCCGCAGCGATGCCGATGAGGCAACAGGATGCATCACCACTACATTCGATCTGCGTATGACCGCCCCAAATCGGGAACCAGTAATGGATACGGCAGCCGTACATGCGCTCGAGCATCTTGGTGCCACTTTCCTTCGGAATGACGCAGAGTGGAAAGATCGCGTTATCTATTTTGGACCCATGGGCTGCCGCACGGGATTTTACCTAGTCGTATTTGGCGCCTATGAATCAAACGATGTTGCTAGCTTAGTAAAACGACTGTTTGAATTTGCGCGCGACTTCGAGGGCGAAATTCCAGGAGCCAAACCCGAAGAATGCGGAAACTACCATGACTCGGATATCGCACAAGCTCAATGGTGGGCAAAGCGATATGTAACAAAGACGCTTTCTTGCCTTGACGAAGCGCACACCCACTACCCTGCCCTCCTGAATTAGGAGCTCTTTATGGCAAATACATTCCCCAACACACGCATTGGCATTATTGGAGCAATGCAGGTTGAAATTGATCTTCTCATCCAAACGATGGAACGCCAGGGCGCAGTTTCGATGAGCTCAATTGCTGGAAGAGACTTTTACGAGGGAAACCTAAACGGAACACCCGTTGTAGTGGTTCAGTGCGGTGTAGGCATGGTGAATGCCGCATTGTGCGCCCAAGTACTTATTACCTCGTTCTCAGCCGATGCTGTTATTAATACCGGCATTGCAGGATCGCTTGACCCTAGCATCGATATTGGTGATGTAGTGCTTTCAACCGACTCGGTGAACCACATCATGGATGTGCAGAATCTGGGGTACGAACCAGGGCAAACCCCAGGAGTAGAAGTAATAGCTTACCCCGCCTCGGAAACACTACGCAACACCGCAAAAACCGCAGCGCTAAGGCTAGATCTAAGCGCCCACGAAGGCCGCGTTGCATCAGGTGACAGATTCGTGCGCGAAGAGAGCGAAAAGGAACGGATCAAAGCAGTGTTTCAAGCAAGCTGCTGCGAAATGGAGGGTGCAGCAATTGCTCAAACCTGCTACCTGAGCAAAATACCTTATTTAATAGTACGTGCAATCTCTGACAAAGCAGACGGTTCAGCAAGTGTCGACTATCCAACGTTCGAGGCTAAAGCCGCCCACGATTGCGCTGCGCTTACCATAGAAATGGTGGGCTGTCTCGAATAGCCCCCACTCACTCGCAATCCAGCACCGCAAGCCCCACAAACGTCAGTTCTATGGGGCTTGTTTCATTCTATGCAAATCAACAAGAAGTACCACTCATACCCTTAAAGCCTCGAAAAAGTTAATCGATAACCGCCAGTGCATCAATGCGTATACCGAGAAAAGCAAAATGCGCAGTTGCCATATCGAATTCGCACCGAACAGGCACGCGACGCAAATCATAAACACCCCCCCCCATAAACGCAAAAAGAGGAGCTCCCCCTAGAGCTCCTCTTTTTAATGTCATGGATACGCCTGAAACGGCTAACTTTATCAACTAGTCGTCAAGCAAACCCTTGGTGATGTCCTCAAGCGTACGGCCGCGAGTCTCAACACCGAATACAGCAAGCCAGATTGCCATGAAAATGCAAAGACATGCATTGATAGCAAATACACCCATCGTACCAGCCGAAGTGGTAATCAGGTAAGCAATCCACATTGGGCTGAAGATGGAGCCAAGACGACCGAAGGCGTTAGCAACACCAGCGCCGCGGATACGGCAGGCCGTCGGGAAAGGCTCGGACAGGTAGATAGCTGCGGTGGTAACGGAGTTGGTGAAGGTGCATACGCAGAGCAAGAAGCCAACGAACATGATGAGCGCCGCATTGTCGGTAGGCAAAGATGCCCAAATAGGACCGATGATGGCGATAAGCACGTAAGTGGTGCAAAGGATAATTTTACGGTTTACCTTCTCAACATAGAAGGTCAGAAGACCAACGCCAACAGGAATGCCCAGCTGCATTACCACAGTAAGAGTGGTAGACATATGCGGATCAAAGCCATTCTTGGTCAAAATGGTAGGAGTCCACGAAATAACGGTATATACCAACACATTCATCGTGAAGCAAAGGAACATAGCCGTAAGCGTACGGGTGATCATCTTCTTCTTGAAGAGGAATGCCCAAGGAAGCTCCTTAACAACCTCTGCTTGCTCACGCTTGTGGATCTCTTCCTCAGATACGGCAGGCACGTTTACGCCCTTAGCGGAAGTCTTTTCTTCAAGATGGGAAACGATCTTGTCGGCCTCGGCATTATGACCTTTCATAGCAAGCCAACGAGGAGACTCCTCAAGGAAGAAGAAGCAGAGAACTACAACAACCAAGCCAATGCAACCGCAGATGACGAACACAGGGCGCCAGCCAAGCATGGGCAGAACGATCATGTTCATAGCGGAAGCGACCAAAGTACCGCAGTTAGCGATCAGGCCAACGTAAGACTGGTACTTACCGCGCTTCGTGGGAGGAGTGAACTCGGTGAGGGCGGAGTAGCCTGCGGGGAACGCAGCGCCAAGGCCCAGACCCATGAAGAAGCGGCAAGCGGTCAGGAACGTTGCGTCAGGAGCGCCTGCAGCGACGAAGCAGAATACGGTGAAGATAGAACCGCAGATGAGAACCGCCTTCTTACGGCCGATGCCGTCGGAAAGAGCGCCTGCCATGAGGCCACCAAAGAGGTAACCAACCATGGTAATGGAGTTGAAGAAGGCGAACTGCTCGAGAGTCATCCAACCCTCGGACTGAAGAACGTTACCGATAGGGCCGCCTACTGCCATGTCAACAGAGTCGCAGAACGTAATGCCAGCGAGCAACCACAGAATCTTCTTGTGGAAGCCAGTGATGGGCATACGATCCAAGCGAGCTGCGATGCCATGGTAAGAAGAATTCAAAGCATCAGAAGCCATTGAAACCTTCCTTTCGCATCGAGGATTCCTTTGGAATCCATGGGGGATAATGCGCCTCGGAAAGTCAAGACAGGGGTTACCGGTCAACCGGTGAGTTGGCTTGGGGAGGCCTGCGCTCTGAGCGCATGGCTTCAAGACTTGGTACATCCTGAAACCTGGACACCTTGCGCCGGCACTGCATTTTAGTGAAGAAGTAGCACTCACACAAAGTGACCGCCATTTATTATTTGATTTGACTAAATCAATGTCAAACTATTTGAACAACATTTATTGTGAATCATATAGAGTGTTCCGATCGTACCTATAGGCACACCCTATAGGTACGATACATGCTTAGACCTGTTTGTTTGTCAAGTAGGTATTATGTATTTTCAAGAGAAACGATACCGAACATGTCTATTACACACATTTCTTGATTTGAACTACCGTTCATCGAGTATTTTGAGCAGAAACTCATGAGGAACATTTCGAATTTCGTATCTAGCAAATCTCATACATTGAAATTTCAAATAGAGACGATGCATATTCTGAACATGTTTTACAAGATTGTCGCTTGACTTCTCTTTCAATTCGTGATTTTGGTAAATCAGATATATAGAAACCCATTTGCAAAACGCTGCATTATCGCAATTGCATCCTATGAGTAATGGGGCAGAAGATCCATCAATAGATTAAGGAATAGCAAACACCATTCAAAAGCTATCAAAACTAGGCGATAGATTCCCACGAATTGACCGAAACACCCTCTATTTCCTTACAACGTACGAACTGCCTCTCGGGCAAAAGTAGATCATTAAAAGATATTGTTGAATGAACATTCAACCCATAAGCGGATTCATCACTATGGGGTATCATTTAACTGCAATTAAATATAGAGACACACAGATGAAAGGCATCACTAAGCATGAAGATCGGGTTCGACAACGCCAAATACATCACCCTGCAAGCTGAGCACATTAAAGAACGCATAGGCCAGTTTGGCGGCAAGCTGTATTTGGAGTTCGGCGGTAAGCTTTTTGATGACTATCACGCCTCACGCGTATTGCCTGGTTTTGAGCCCGATAGCAAGATTCGTATGCTCAAAAGCCTGTCTGAAGATGTTGAGGTAGTAATCGCTATCAACGCTAACCACATCGAATCAGACAAAGTTCGCGGCGACCTCGGCATTACCTACGATGAAGACGTGCTTCGTTTGATGGACGTCTTTGCGGGCATGGGCATTTATGTTGGCAGCGTAGTTATCACCCACTACGCAGGGCAGCCAAAAGCTGAAGCGTTCCGCTGCCGCCTCGAGTCGCTGGGTGTAACGAGCTATCTACACTATCCCATTGCCGGATACCCTCACGATATCGACCATATCGTGAGCGACGAGGGCTACGGCAAGAATGAATACCTTGAAACCAGCCGTCCGTTGGTAGTAGTTACCGCACCTGGCCCTGGCTCCGGAAAGATGGCTACGTGCCTTTCTCAGCTGTACCACGAAAATAAACGCGGTATCAAGGCAGGTTATGCTAAATATGAGACATTTCCGATATGGAATCTTCCGCTTTCGCACCCTGTAAACGTCGCTTACGAGGCCGCTACCGCCGACCTCGACGATGACAATATCATCGACCCGTTCCACCTAGACGCTTACGGTGAAACAACGGTCAACTACAACCGAGATGTTGAAATCTTCCCCGTTTTAAAAGCAATGCTTGAGCGAATCCAGGGAGTTAGCCCCTACAACTCCCCAACCGATATGGGCGTTAATATGGCAGGATTTGCCATTGTTGATGACGATGCGTGCCGAGATGCATCGTGTCGTGAGATCGTTCGCCGCTACTTCCATTCCGCAGAGGATTGCAAGCGAAGCGGCGCAGGAGAACAAGAGCTCCACAAGATTGAACTGCTAATGAGTCGCGTGGGTATCTCCGCTGATGTACTGCCCGCGCGTAAAGCCTGCCTGGAAAAAGAAGAGGCTACAGGAGGTCCCTCTGGTGCCATTGAGCTACCTAATGGCACTGTCGTCACCGGCAAGACGGGCAACCTCATGGGCTGTGCATCATCCCTACTGATGAACGCATTAAAGGCACTGGCAGGCGTCGATGACGATCTACTTGTAATTGATGATGAGGTTATTGCCCCTATCTGCCACTTGAAAACCGAGCATTTAAAGAGCACCAACCCACGCCTACATTCCGACGAAACCCTACTGGCGCTGGCGGTCAGCTCCCGCGGCAATGCTATCGCTGCACAACTTATGGATTCGATAAACAAGCTGAAGGGATGTGATGCTCATTTCTCGGTTATCATTTCGCCAACCGATGAGAACCTATATCGCACATTGGGCATCAACGTATCATGCGAACCCAAATTCGAGCAGCGTCGCTTTTACCACAAGTAACTAACGTATCAAGCCGCGTTCTACCTACGCGGCTTTTTTAGACCGAGGCTCAGCGCAACAAGGGAACGGAGGGGCGAAATGGGCAGCAAAAAACGTTCATCCTGGTCAAAGCAAAAAGCAGAGTTCAATGCCAGCCTAGGAGGCATGGATAACCTATTTGCCAGCGAAGGATAGCGTCAGCAAAAAAACCGTGCTGAAAAAGAAGCAGCATTACGCAAGAAAGCCTGCGAGTCGAAAAATCGCTACACAAGCAAATCGGACGCAGAAGCCGCAATTACCTCATGTGCAAGCTATGGAACTACCGGCTTGCACTCCTATCGCTGCCCTTATTGCAACGGCTGGCACCTTACCTCTAAGCCAGAACGAGAACAGTAACCCTAGCGTTATACTCGCTGAACCAACAAACCCGATAATCGATTAAGGAACCAAGCATTAATGCAGGAAGAAGCATCCAACCACACGGCTTCGCACCTTAGCGCCGCTCTTCGAGCGCCCCGCGCTCTTGCCCCACTAGTTCTTCTTATGGGTTTTCTTGGAGCCTCTCTTCGATACCTGCTTGAATTAGCTCTTCCCTCGCAAGGTGGATTCCCCTATGCGACTCTCATCGTAAATATATTTGGTTGTTTTACGCTAGAAATCATCAACCAATACGTCGGGCGCAGGCTCCATCTTCCCGGGCCTTTGGTTAAATCTTTAGGAATAGGCCTTGTTGGTGCCTTTACCACCCTCTCCGCCTTCTCAACTGAATGCCTGGGGTTTTTCTGCGATGGAGAGGTCGAACTCGCCGCAGCGTATATCGCTATAACGATTTTCGTCACTTTCATCGCGTCGCTATGCGGGAAAATCGCATCAAACTACCTAGCACTGCATCGCTTACGCCGCATCCGCAAAAAACGAGCTGCAGAACGTTTTGCTAAAAAATCAACAGTGATTAAAGGCGGTAGATCATGAGCGTAGCCGCATTTCTCGCAGTAGGCATTGGCGGAGCATTTGGAGCATTATGCAGAAGCAAGGCAACGTCCTTTTTGAAACCCCGCTTTCCTGGACGATTCCCGTTGCCCACGCTGTTCATTAATCTTCTTTCCTGCACCTCGGCAGGAGCGTTAATGGCTTTCCAAATACAGCTTGATGGCATTGTGTATCTTGCACTTACAATGGGATTCTTGGGAGGTTTTTCGACCCTTTCAACTATGAATTTCGAAGCTGTTGAACTTGTTTCGCAGCGGCATTACGCAGAAGGCCTTGGATACCTTGCAACGACATACGCTAGCACCATTGGAGCAGCCGCTCTGGGCTTCACCTTGACTACTTTTCTTGCGTCATGAATTAAAGGCGCAAAAGCACCCTTTAATTTATAACTGCACTATAGTTTTAGCCTAGTCTACCGAAATCAACGAATAGACCTCTGCAGTGGAGCTTTGTGCGAGAGCTTCGCGAGGGTTCAAGAAAGCAAGCTCCAATAAGAAAGCAAAACCCTCGACTTTGGCACCTGCTTTTGACACCAAACGAGCCTGAGCAGCCGCGGTTCCCCCCGTTGCAATGAGGTCATCTACCACGAGCACAATATCGTTTTCATCGATAGCATCAAGATGCATTTCCAGTGAATCAGAACCATATTCAAGCTCATAGCTTTCCGAACGGGTTTCGCGAGGAAGTTTACCCGGCTTGCGAGCAGGAACGAATCCTGCATGCAAGCGGTAGGCAACAGGGGCGCCTATCATGAATCCACGCGCTTCAGCACCAACTACTTTCGTGATGCCCTTACCCTCAAAGTGCTCAGCAATAGCATCGATGGCAGCCGTGAACCCTTCCGGATCTTTGAACAGCGTTGTAACGTCTTTAAAAATCACACCTGGCTTTGGGTAATCCGGAATATCGGTAATGTAGCTTTGAAAATCAAATGCGGGCATAGAAGCTCCTTGGTATACGGTACACGGCAGTAAGTAGTGTACCCTCCAAAACAAGAAGCACACAATCAAACAGGCCTCTAACTACTATCTTAAAGGAATTACATCATATTCATTCCTCAACATACCTTTGCTCATAAAGTACGTCGCAAATGCCATGGTCTGAGTGATAAGAGACCTTCTCCCAAATATCGATCTGGCCTCCCATGGCGTTCGGCGATCCCCTAAGGTTGACTGATACGACAGCTCACCTAAGTCGCATTCGCCCAATTGGCATAAGCTTAAAAAGCTTTCAGTTTGACGGCTGTAATGATCAATAATCTGGTCACAACGTGCAGAGAGGTCAAATCCCTCTTTCCCGTGTCCAGTTAGGATCAACGAGGCTGGCAGCCTCCCTAAACGCTCCATCTGCTGAAGCAGCAAGGACAGCTGATCCGCCTCCGTCTCAACCATGATAGGAGGATAACCACCACAGAGAACCTGGTCTCCACCTACCAAAAGCTCGCTCTCCGCATCGTATAAGCAGAGATGATGCAAGTCGTGACCGGGAGTCTGAAGGACGCGTAAATTGTAACCACCAACCGAAAGCACCTCCCCTTCAAATAGACGAGTAATGGGAGGATTGACGCTCCCCGAGCGCGTCATGGGTTCCCAGTATGAAGCGTCATACGCATCGATAACACCATGCGCCTCACTAGTTCGACGTTCAAGCGCTCCAATCTCGACGGCGGACATGACGGGGACCCCACGCTCGATGTAATCGTCAATACCCCCATACACTGTCATGCCAGGCCTCCAAATTTGAGAAAGCCCTGCGCAATGATCCCAATGGAAATGGGTAATAAACACATCGACAGAACCCCAGGAAATGCCCAGCTCACGTAAAGCGAAATCAAAGGCTTCTCTCGTTTCGGGCTCGTCGCAACCAGCGTCAACTATAAGAGAGCGCCCAGAATCAGCAATGCCATCTGCTTTGAACAGATACGAATTCGTCGGTCCAATCGCCTCAGGCATCGGAAGATCAATTCGATACAAGTTCCTCGAAAGCTCTTCGATCCGAGAACGGCTCGAATAAACAATAGGCATTCTACTCATGGCTCCCCCTCGCTCCAATATGCATAATCAGCCACTTACTCTGAATACTAAGCAAACAACGAGCAATAGCGCGCTTACACAACACCACTATGCAAAAATCTGATATTCTTCATTTCTGCATCTATCCCCGCGTGAAACGAAGTGTTTTGGAAAAATACAATTGGAAGCACATCTTAGGCTTCGTCATCCCCTCCATCTTGGGCGTTGTGCTGTTCATGATTCCCGTCGAAGTTGACGGCACTTGGACTGTCATCGTTAAAGTAATTGCCGACCTTATCGGCAGCTGCATGGCAGATTTTCTTCCGATTCTCTGCTGTATCATCGTTACAATTTCAGCGGTTTTAGGCGTTGCAGCGTTATTCCATCCGAAATTTATCGATGAACACCCACTTATGTACAATACATTTTCTACCACACCAGCATGGGTTATAATCCGCGTCATTGGCGCTGTATTTGCGTGGATCGCCTTCGCAGGTGTTTTGGTCGGAGATGGTGAGCCTCTTCAAATAATTGGCGGCGAAGATACCGGTACTTTCGTTTTGGGCGATCTTCTTACGGTACTGGTAATCATCTTCTTCTTGGCCGGATTGCTCCTGCCTCTTCTTCTCGATTTCGGTCTTCTCGAGTTTATCGGAGCACTTCTTACCAAGGTCATGCGTCCTCTTTTCAAAATCCCTGGTCGAGGTGCCGTCGACTGTGTAACGTCCTGGATCGGCGACGGAACTTTGGGCGTTATGCTTACTTGCAACCAATATGAAAGCGGTTACTATTCCGCCCGCGAAGCTTCGATCATCTCTACTACATTCTCAGCTGTTTCGATCACCTTCAGTATTGTGGTATTAGCGCAAGTAGACTTGATGCAATACTTCGGTCCTTACTACATGCTCATTTGCTTGGTTGGCATCATCTGCGCACTGATCGTCCCCCGCATTCCCCCTTTGTCCCTCAAAAAGGACACCTATTTGGTTGAGGGGAAGGCAATGCCCGAAACCCTGCCAGAGGGGTACAACTCATCTGCACAGTATGGTCTTTCACTTGCTGTCGAACGCGTAAAAGGCCATCGCGGTATCGGTCAATTCCTTGAGAATGGCATCAAGAATGCAGCAGGCATGTGGTTTGGGGTATTACCAGTTGTAATGTGCGTTGGCACATTGGCGCTTATGCTGGCTAATTACACCACCATTTTCGACGTATTGGGCGCTCCATTTATGCCTTTGCTCGAATTCCTCCAGGTCCCCGAAGCGCAAGAAGTCTCGAAGACGATGATCGTTGGCTTTACCGACATGTTCACGCCTTCAGTTATCGCGGCAGAGGGAATCGCCGATCCGATGAGCCGCTTCATCGTTGCAACCGTTTCGGTTACCCAGCTTATTTACCTTTCTGAGGTAGGCGGCCTTATCTTGGGCTCCAAGATCCCTGTCAATGTTGTCGAGCTCTTTATCCTGTTCCTGGAACGCACTATTATCAGCTTGATCATCGTCTGCCCCGTGGCTCATCTTCTGTTCTAGAAGAATCGCCAATCAGTTTCATCAAGGGAGCCTCGCCGTAAAAATGGCGAGGCTCCCTTATTTTTGCATTGATTCGATAGCTCCCAGTGGCCCACGCAACATGGAATTCCAAACCGTTAGTCCGCGCTGATCTGCCGTACGAAAAGAAAACTACTTGAGTTATGAACACGTTCAGGCTAAGGCCTAAAATAAGCCTAACGGGGCAAATACCAATTTGCCATCATGTCACAGAAAGAAGTGCTGCCATGACTAAGAAAGTTTTGCTGCTCTGCGGCGATTTCACTGAAGACTACGAAACAATGGTGCCCTATCAGGCTTTGTCGATGCTGGGTTACCAAGTAGATGCCGTTTGCCCAGACAAAAAAGCCGGTGATACAGTTGCAACAGCTGTACATGATTTCCTGGGCGAGCAAACTTACACGGAGCTTCGTGGGCACAACTTTGCATTAACCGCTTCGTTCGAAGATGTTAAAACTGAAGACTATGAAGGCTTGTTTATTACGGGTGGACGAGCTCCAGAATACATTCGCTTAAATCCCCGCGTTATCGAGATCACTAAAGAGTTCTTTGCTGCAAACAAGCCGGTTGCCGCTATTTGCCACGGCCCTCAAGTTCTGACGGCCGCTGGCGTCCTTGAAGGTTACACTGCAACGGCATATCCTGCCGTTGGGCCCGACATTTCACTTGCAGGTGGCATCTACAAAGAAGTTGATGTTAGTGAAGCTGTCGTTGACCGCAATCTGGTCACTTCGCCTGCATGGCCCGGCAACACTGCTATCTGTCGCGAATTCGCCAAACTTATGGGCGCAAAAATCGAAATTTAACTATCGATCAATCCCAAAGCCCCTTCTTCATTCCCCGCTTGGATTCCAAGCGGGGATTTTTTGTCCAATCGAACTAAATCGAAAAGGACCGCTTAAGCCGTAGCCGAAAAAACCGTAACCAAATAAAATAGCCCCTCCATCGCCGATGAATTATCCCCCTATCCCTCATACTAAGAGACGCAAGGCAATTCAGGAATGGAAGGGCTTAGTAAATGCGCTGAATAACAGCTACGCCTTATTCCTTAGGAATGCACTCTTTTCCTCAAGAGTAGGTGCGTGATGGCTGTCTTCTTCATCGATATTGCCATCATAAACGTAATGCTGCGTTTCTTTCGCAACCATACCGGTGCAGAGCAAAACCATGATGATGTTCGGAATAGCCATCAGTGCGTTTGAAATATCAGTTGCCGTCCAAGCGATATCGCCTACACCAATGCCGCCGAGGAATCCCATACAAATATAAAGACCGATGTACAAGGGAACCCAACGACGCCCAAACAAATACAAGGTCACACGCTCTCCGTAGTAGCTCCAACCGAGAATCGTTGAATACGCAAAGCAAATGATTCCCAGCATCAAAACGGGTGTACCGATGGTTGGAATAGTGCCAAAAACAGCATTGGCGAGAGTCGCGCCATCTGAAACACCTGCATCAGCAATAAGGTTCGGATGGGCGCATAACGTACTAACGATTACCAAGCCGCTGACCAAGCAGATAACTACTGTGCACCAAAAAGGACCAGTCATTGCGACAAGCGCCTGACGAGCAGGGTTTTTTGAAGCAGCAGCCGATGAGATGAGCGGCGCGGTGCCAAGGCCTGCCTCGTTCGAGAACAAGCCGCGCGCACAACCAAATTGAAGGGCAAACATAATGCCCGAACCTACCGCACCGCCAAAAGCAGCTTTAGGAGTAAAAGCACATTCGAAAATGAGGCAGAAGGACTCAACAAGAAAGGAACTATTACAGAATAAGATGTAAATACATCCCAAAATGTAAGCCCCGCCCATGATGGGTACTAGTTTTTCGCAGATACCAGAAACCTTCTGCAAGCCACCCAAGATAACCAACAATGCCGTACCGCAGACAAATGCAGAAACAATTGCAGGATCCCATCCAAAGTTGGCACGCACGACACTGGTGATAGCGCTGGTTTGAACGGCGGAGCCAATGCCAAAGATTGTGATGCATGCGAGCAGTGCAAACCAAATAGCCGCCAGCTTAGCCCACCAAGGCACTGTCCCGTCGGGGCGCTTATATCGCTGTTCCCAAACATGCATGGCACCACCCATCATTTCGCCACGCCAGTCTTTCACGCGATATTTCATAGCAGCGAAAACCTCGGTATATTTGGTCGCCATACCGAGGATGCCAGTAAGCCACATCCACAGTACCGCTCCAGGACCGCCGGAGAGAACCGCTGTAGCGACACCTACGATGGAGCCGGTTCCAAGCGTTGAAGCAAGTGATGTAGCCATGGCACCGAAATTGCTCACATCGCCTTCGGCTCCATCGTCTTTCGTTACGGAAAGTTTAAGAGCGAGTGGTAATTTTCGCTGAATGACTTTTGTGCGAATGGTGGTGTAAATATGGCATCCCAGCAAGAGGATGATCATAGGTGGACCCCACACAGCGGCGTCTACCGCATTTAACAGTTCCGTTAAATCCATTGAGTACCTATCTTAAATTTTGGGTAAGAGCAGCTCCTTATTGTAGGACTCGTTTAACATTTTTTTATTTGTTCAATAAAAACGCCACGTTGATGGCGCGTAGAGAACAACAAGCGGTGATTGAACAAGGGGTCTATACGAAGCGGCTAAGAAAAACACCGCCGAAAATAATGGCAAAGGTAGTCATAGAAGGAACAAGACAGAGGGTTATCCTCGGCAGATGATGAAAGCCAGACATACACTTCGCGCTTCTGCTGGATATCAAGAGGAAGAAGAGCAACACCCTCTCCTTTCGTCCCTCCCCAGCTCCGCTCAGGCCAAAAACCAACGCCAAGGCCCAGCCCGATCATCTTACGAACTACGCTGGGATTGTCGCTTTCAAAAGAAATACGAGGCGCGAACCCCATCGATACGCATAATTCCTTCGTAAACTGGGTAAAGCCCGAAGAAGAAGATAACGAAACGAAATCGAGCCCCTTCAATTCGTCAAGGGGCACCGGAACGCGCGAAAACATCAGGTTTTCAGGCGCCGCAAGCATCATACGCTCCGAGAACTTTTCCACCTTTGCGCAAACACTCGGAAATAACGAATCAACAACCACATCAGGCTCGGTATCTCGCGAAGCAGTTTGAGAAAGGGAAATGCGACGATTGGGGGCAGCTGACATCCATGAAGCAACCGCATCGGCGGCAATGTGCGAAGCAGCTCCAAGATGAACTCGTACCTCTCGATTTTCAGCATGAACACCCTTGATCTCTTGGCAAATCGAGTCCAATTCGTTCAAAAGGGGGATTAATTTACGTTGGAACAACCGACCCTCATCAGTGAGCTGCAAGCCACGACCCTCACGATCGAATAAAGAAACCCCTAGCTCATGTTCCAAGCGAGAAACCGACCGACTTAGCGCTGGCTGGGCGATATTGAGACGCTTTGCGCTCCTGGTCATATGCTCAGTTTGGGCAACATCGAGAAAATATTTGAGCTGCTGAATATCCATAAACCAATCATACCTAAACTGCATCATTTTATGCAAAGTCGATATTTGAAATGAATGTGTTCAAAGACTAGGGTTGTTGCCGTTATATAACCACGCCCAACAAGGAGAATTGCATCATGGTGATCGCCCAGGTACTTGAAGCCGCAATGCTGATTTGCTTCGGTCTTTCATGGCCTATCAATGCCTATAAAAATTTTAAAGCAGGAACAGCCGCAGGCACTAGCTGGCAATTCATTCTTCTTATTACTGTTGGATATCTTGCTGGCATTGCCGCAAAGTTTGCATCGGGCATGATCAACTGGGTTCTTGCCGTTTACTTCATCAACCTCGTCTGCCTAGCGGTTAACTGGGCAGTATACTTCCGCAATTGCCGACTTGATGCCGCACGCCTAGCCAACAAACAAGCGGCACGCATCATTGATTCCTCTGTAAACACCTTGCTTATTGCCACGGATGGATCCAAAGCATCCCTCGAGGCAATAACTTTTGCTGCGCACGCAATAGATTTAAAGAAGGTAGAAAACATTGAAGTGCTTTCCGTTGCAGAGAGCACTTCGGAAATCAGCGCAGCGCGTGCCACTGAAGCGACTAAACACGCCGCCGAGACACTTGAGCATGCGGGCGTAAAGGCTTCCGAAAAGGTCTGCACTGGAGAAGCTGCCGCCGCGATCGTCGGAGAGGCACGGAAAACCGATGCCAATCTGGTCGTTATGGGATCACGCGGTCTAAGCGGCATCAAAGAATTGCTGCTCGGCAGCGTTAGCCGCAGCGTCAGCGAAAACGTGAACTGCCCAGTCCTGATTGTGAAATAACTGGTACAAGAAGCGCCCTCTCCCCTTCTGGATCGACGAGCTGAATAGATAACCCCGCGAAGTCCCTAGCCGCTTCGTGGGGTTATCGCGGTTTTGGGGCAAATATCAGAAATACCGCCGCCCGACAAACAGCGAACCGAGTACCCTAAATCCAGGAAGGCGGTACCATGAGCACTAACAATGAACCAACTAATGAACTTGCCACTAACTCTCTCCAAGCGCAATCAATCGACTGCGTTGGAACAACATATGTAAAGCCCGTTATGTGGCGCACCCGACTTGCCTCAGTTATAGCGCTGCTCATCATCCTGCTGGGTGTCTTTCTGTATTCCCAAGGATTGTTCTCAATTGGAATTGCCCTCATCACAGTATGTCTTGCCTGTTTGGCCATCTTGGGAATCATTGTCAGAGCTTCTGCAGCTCGGTTCATGGGATATCGAAACACTGCCTGCGAAGATACCCCCCTGGGCCGCTATCTTTCTTCCGACAAAACCACCATCAGGCTCAGCACGCCAACCCTTTCGGATAAAGAAGCAGCAACTATAGACCTGCATCGCGCTACTGAAGCGGTATTGGTTAACGAATGGGTGGTTAATGCACGCACGCCTCGTCGCATCCAAGTGCGCTCCGATGACGGAACCGCCTTGGCAGGACGCATGATACCTGGAACCAAACGGTTGCGCCCCTGGGTGCTTATGCTTCATGATTTTGGAGGGTCTTGGCGAGACAGCTTGGCCTTCTCGCGAATTTATGCTGCCCACGATTGCAACATCATGCTCGTTGATATGCGCGCACACGGAGAAAGCGAAGGCGAATGGACCGGTTCGGGCTGGCTTGATCGGCGCGATGTCATTGCATGGTGCAGCTGGATTATCGCGCGAACGGGAGAAGAAACTCAGATCATTATCCATGGCATTGGAATGGGAGCTACCGCTGCGCTATTCGCCGCAGAAGAGAAGGATTTTCCCATTCAGGTCCGGGCCATCGTAAGCGATTCGGCGTATACCGATACCTGGAATGCAACTGCACTGCGTTTCGGCAAAGGATTCGCAAAACCCCAGCCCATGCTTGATCTTTACCGAATAATCCTCAAAAAGAGCAAGGGAGGATATGACCTAGGTATAGGAAATATACTTCCCAGCATGCAGAGCATTTCTACGCCATTATTTATCATGCACGGCGAAAAAGATGCTTGCACGCCGCCATATATGGGCATGTACCTTGCCAAGGCTGCTGGCTGCGATGTTGATACCATTCTCGATACCGTCACCGCTAAGCAAGTAATGGCAGACATCGCAATTCTTAAAGCAGGGGCTTTAAATTTAGCGAACCGAGAAACTCACATTTCCAGCAATAACGAATCGCAGCCAGATAACACTCCTAAAACCGAAACGCCATCAACCAATGCAAACGAAATCGGTCCATCAACAGCCAACCAACCCGGCGCACTCGTATCAATAGAGGAATCAAGTCAAGATATTGAGGCGGAACCCAACAGCGATGACAAAATAGCAAGGAATCGCGATGATGCCACGCGCACAAGAGCGCAGGACACTTTCCAAGAGGTTATTGAAGATTTCCACGAGGATGATCTTTCGGACCTTGTCGTCGACCAACAGCCTACAGAAGATGTATCACCGATTGGATCCGAGGCCTCTCCTTATATAGCAGCGAGCTCGACTGGCAACATGTTTTTCTTTGCGCCAAACGCAGGACATTGCCAGGCATCGTTTGCTTGCCCCACATCATATGAAAATGCGCTGAATACCTTCCTGAATCGCTGCATCGGATAACAAGCCTAAAGAAGCACATCATGTACTTAACCCAGTTTGACCAAATACGCAATAACATTCGGCACAATCTCGCATTCGATGACCAGATCACTTCAGACGAAAGCAGAAAGCGCGGCAAGGAGCTAAGAAACCAAATCCCACGATCCGCGCATGCAGCATGGAATACGCCCGAAAACCGCCCCAGCCCTGTTAGCTTACTTCTCTCACAAGCGGAAAGCCGAGTGCCCGAGCTACTCCCCATTCGCTATGAGCGTATGTCGGAATCCCCCTTTGCTTTTTACCGTGGCAGCGCATTGATTATGGCGAATGATCTGGCCTCCACACCCAATTCAAACATCAGAGTACAGGCTTGCGGAGATGCCCACATTTCCAATTTCGGAATGTTCCAATCCCCAGAGCGGCGACTCGTTTTCGATATAAATGACTTTGATGAAACAGCTCGAGGACCATGGGAGTGGGACATCAAAAGGCTCGTCACCAGCGTTCAGATCTGCGCAAAGCAACGAGGATTCACAAAAGAACAGAGGAACGCCGCATCAAGAGCGGCAGTCGCGGCATATCGCAACGCAATGAACACCTTTGCGGAAATGGGAACCCTTGACGTGTGGTACGCCCACGCAGACATTGAAAGCCTATCCCGCATAATCAAAGAGCAAGCCTCAAAAAGCTACCGTAAAGCGGTAAATAAAGCCGTTGATAAAGCACGAATGAAAAACAGCGCCCGAGCGGTTTCCAAATTTACGGAAATCGAGGATGGCAAACTGCGCATAATAAATCAGCCACCTTTAATCGTTCCCATGCGTGAACTAATCAAATGCAGCTCAGATCCTCTTATTATCAAATATGGCGAAAGCAAATACGAAGAATTCATCTCCTTGGTTCTCGCCGAATACCGTAAAAGCCTAGCTCGCGACAAACGACACCTCGTAAGGCAATATCGCGCTGTCGACATTGCTCGTAAAGTAGTAGGTGTTGGTAGCGTAGGCACTCGAGCATGGATTGTAGTACTTGAAGGAAGCAGTTCGAACGACGTACTTGTGTTGCAAATCAAAGAAGCACAGAGATCAGTATTAGAGCACTATGCGGGAAAGGCGCCGTTCCTGCAGCACGGACAACGAGTAGTTGAAGGCCAACGAGCCATGCAAACAGCCAGCGATATCTTTCTCGGATGGACGCGGGCAGTAGGGTTAGACGGAAAAGTACACGACTTCTACGTGCGCCAACTATGGGACGGAAAAGGGTCGTTTAATTTAAACGCAATCGATGCAGAAGGACTTACTGCGCTTGGCAAAATCTGCGGTTGGACGCTTGCCCACGCTCATGCTCGAACTGGAAATAGATTTGCTATAGCAGGTTATCTAGGGAAAAGCGACACTTTCGACCGTGCAATCGTTTCATTTGCGGAAAAATACGCCAAACAAAATGAACGAGATTTCCAGGAATTCATGGAAGCCTATCGAAGCGGGGTGCTGTGTGAGAAAATGGATGCACAGTCACGAAAACTACTTTGACGAATCATTATCTGATTGGCTTTCTGGAAGGTCGTTGATCTGACCGGAAACGTTGGCAGGATTCGCGTTAGCGGCATTAGATGAATCGCCGGCATTCACCAACGAAGCGAAGGAAGTTACGGTAACGATTGCGGCAACAAGCAACAGGGCGGCAGCAACCAAAAGGAATCTGAAATTTGCGCGTTCTTCTCGCATTGTCGCCATCTTTCTTCATTTAAATCGTGTGTATTTGGCGTGACTTCACTTTAGCAGACTTAACCTCCCCCAACAGCACCAAGCTGCATCTATGCCCACTGATTTGATAGCAAATCGGTTACACCAAGACAACCAGAATGAGCACTGTCGTAAAATTTATAGATAGCAAATAGGGCAAATGGCCGCCCAAGCGGATCCGATGCCGTCAATAATCACCCACGAAATGAGGAACAATGCCAATATCGAAGGAAGAGCGAGCGTCGCAAGCCGCCAAACACCTCTCGTTCGTGAAGGGGGTTTTCTCCAAAGAAACCGATGAATCCATCCAATCGACAATCATCTACGAAGATGGAGAAGCCCGTAACGCACAATTGCCAGAACCGAACGCAGATTCAACCACAACTAACGTAACAACCGCCTTTGCAACATCGGCACTCCACAATGCATCAGGAAAGATTGCGCTCGTTGATGCCGCATCGTTTACTCGTCCCGGCGGAGCTTACGAAGACGGTTCCTTCGGACCTGAACAGGTGCTTTGTTCCGAAAGTAACCTATATCCCGTCCTTCAGGGCATAAAGCCCCTCTACCACAGCAAGAACCGCGGATACGCTTGCGGGCAACTATTCACCGATCGTGCCGCCTATGTTAAAAATGTCGTCTTCAACCGCGAAGGATCCATACGCAAGGCAGACGTTATCGTCATCCCTGAGCCAAACCGCACACGTGCGCTGGAAAACCATCGATCCGAGCGAGAATGCGACGCCAGCTTAGCCAATCGCATTACAACATTACTGAACATCGCAGCACTTCAAGAGATTGATACGCTCATCGTCGGAGCTTTCGGTTGCGGTCGTCAAGGCTTTCCCGCAAATCAAGTTATTACCCAATTTAAAGACTGGATTGATACCCATCCTGGCTCGATCGCAAACATCGTCTTCGCAGTGCCTCGAGTTCACTTCGAAACCTTCAACGAGGCATTTGGCATACCCGAGCCTCAAACAACCACAGAGCCCGAGGTGAAGCAAGAAGAAGAGCTGTTTGATCCTTCTGACCTGCCAGAGGGAGTAACGCTTAGGTAAGATTAATTTGCAAACCTCACGTTGGCCCCAGCAAACTGCCGGGGCCAACGTGTTTTTTTGACCTATACTTTTTGCGTCATATTAGTAAACGAGTATAAACAGCAAGAGATCACCGTGAGCCACAACAACCAGAATAAAATAGCGTTAATCAACGATGTAACCGGATTCGGCCGATGCTCAGCGGCAGTTCAGCTTCCCATCATCTCGCAAATGCGTGTTCAATGCTGCGTGCTGCCCACTTCAATCCTTTCTAACCACACGGGATTTGAAAGTTACAGTTTCCAGGACTTTACCCCCTATATGAAAGAGCACATAGCTGAATGGAAAAAGCTGAACCTGCGCTTTAATGGCATCTGCACAGGCTTCTTGGGATCTGAGCAGCAAATAAATATCGTGTCATCGTTTATCGATGATTTCGGTGCAGGCGATACCGTGGTAATGGTCGATCCCGTGATGGGAGACGAAGGCCGTCCTTACGCAACCTACACACCCGCAATGTGCGAGGGAATGCGGAACCTGGTTGCCAAGGCCGATATAATCACCCCCAACCTCACAGAGGCATGTATTTTAGCCAATCGTCCCTATAGCAACACTATCACCATCACGAATGCCTTAGCCCTTGCCCATGAGCTTACCCAGCTTGGGCCAAAACGCGTTATCGTTACCGGCATTGAGCAAGGAGCCGAAGTCACCAACGCATGCTGGGAGGAAGGCGGAGCAGCATTTACCGTCACCACGAAACGGCTTGGAGGCCAACGCTCGGGCACCGGGGATGTATTCTCAGCCATCCTTATCGCAGACGCAGTAAAGGGCGTCCCCTTTGAAGAGTCTGTCCGCAAAGCTTCGGCATTCGTTAAAGAATGCGTAAAACGATCTATTGAACTCAATTTACCCCCAACTGACGGACTGTGTTTTGAAGAAAAATTGCACACCCTGTTTTAGAAACACCAGAGGGAACCTTTCCAAGGAGCCAACCATGAAGAAAAAAGCGATGACCATTCTGTACGAAGTTCATAACGGTCTGTACGTGAACCTTACCAACCGTTGCTCATGCGCATGCACATTCTGCGTACGCCAATCCGACGATGCAGTAGGAAAGTCAGACACGCTTTGGCTAGAGCACGAACCATCCTTCGAAGAGGTAATGGAGGCTTTTAGCGCATTCAACATGGACAGGTACGAAGAACTTGTTTTCTGCGGATTTGGAGAACCAACAGAAGCTTTTGACACGCTCAAGCTAGTAGCCTCCGAGGCGAAGCGTCGCTGGGATATACCCATTCGAGTAAATACAAACGGCCAAGGATCCCTTATCAACAAGCGAGATATTACTCCTGAATTCAAAGGGCTGATCGACACTGTTTCGATCAGTCTCAATACCCCAAACGCTGAAGAGTATCTCAACCTCACAAGAAGTCGATACGGAAAAGCAGCATTCCCCGCCATGCTGGAGTTCGCTCAAAACGTTAAAAAATTCGTTCCCGATGTGGTCATGAGCACTGTGGCAACGACAATTACCCATGAAGAGGAAATGCAGTGTCAGACTATCTGCGACAAGCTTGGCGTTACCTACCGTATTAGACCCTGGATTGATTGATGCAATCAAGAAAACAGTAGCTATTTTTCAACACCATCCGCTTGATTCAAACCGCTCACCCATTTGAACCTCAAAATGGGTAAGCGGTTTCTTAATTCTGACCTACAAGCAAATCACTAACAACAGATAACAATGATCAAGCTTGACCCCCTACCGGGCACTTAACACCTGTTACTTTTCATAAAATGACCCTATAGTGTCTTTTATGAAAAGTTTACGACACTATAGGGTATTTATCTATTGCTGTGTAGCCCATAAATCAAAAGGGCAGATCAAAATTGTAAGTTCAGAATGCTACCCCTGAACACACCCGTTACTTATTGGCTACATGCTATATGAACCTAATGCTTAAATGCATTGACCATGTCACATACCGGTCTATCTCCAGGGACCGTCAACACCACAAGCCGAAGAGGGCACTCTGGATCCAATTCGCTTCATTGCAACAAACCGAACAGTTATCCCTAAACAACGTGCCGTCACTTATATAATGCAGAATGCTTGGTACGGTATACTGAGGTAGATAAATGGCCGCCGATCAAAGACACAGATCCTGGCAAGGAAGCACAATGAGACAAGATTTCATAAGGGCGCGAAGCAGTGAGCAGAAGAGCCAGCGAATGGCCGATATCAAACGGGCCACTGCCCAACTGTACCGAGATTTTCCTTATCATGAGATCACTCTTACCACCATTGCGGAACGCTTAGGCTGGTCTCGGGCAAGCCTCTACAAGTATGTGACCACCAAAGAAGAAATATTTTTAGAGCTGTCAGCCGATGCCCGCAATGCTTATTTCGAAGACCTACTTTCAGCCTTTCCTCCTACTTTTGACTTCAATGCTTCTGCAATTGCAGCAAGCTGGGCTCAAATCGCAGAAGCAAATAAAGATTGGTTTGTATACGGCGATATCTTGATGACCATCATTGAAACAAATGTCACCCTTGATCGCTTAAAGGCGTTCAAGAAGGGATATTTCGATTATTTAGATAAGCTTTATTCGCAAATGGGAGCAATGCTGGGAGTGTCAAAAGACCGCTTCGATTACCTGATTTCCACCATTCATTTCCATGGCACAGGAATGGTTGGAGGATGCGCTACCAACCCCATGGTTTCTCAGGCGCTCAACGAATTAGGCATCAATAACCCCAAACTCGATTTCAGATCCTCCATGGAAGAATTCATTTGCATGTGCCTACATTATTGGCATCATGAGTAATTCGACGGTCCAGTTTTCATTCGAGATGTTCGCCTCTAACTAAGCCGACTAACATATTCCATAAAACCAACACTTACACAGACCTCGCAATTCCGCTTATAATCCTAGCGTTGATTAAAGCGAAGTCGCTCACCCATACGAAGCGTTCGTAGCAGTTGCTACGAACGCTTTTTTGTTTATTGGGCAAAGCACATCGCAGCCCTTAAAGAAAGGAAGTTTTTCTACGTGACACAATCCCAAAACCCCTCTCTCCCCCAAGCACGCGTTATAGTCAAACATCCGTACCTCAGTATGATGTGTCTGTACTTTGGCGGTTTTACCGGCATGTACAGCGAAACCGCACTCAACATCGCCCTTCCCCAGCTCTCGCTGGCCTTCGGCGTCGAGCTGAACATGGTGCAGTGGCTCGTAGTTGCATACATGCTCGTGATCGGTTTGGTCCTTCCCTTCGCAAGTCTTCTTATGAAATGGTTCACGGCACGCCAAATAACCCTATTTGCTCTTTGCTCGTTTCTTATCGGAGCTTTGATTAGCGGTTTTGCGGGTTCCTTTGAAATATGCCTTGTGGGTCGGTGCATACAGGGCATTGGCACCGGATTGGTTCTACCACTAATGTTCGCAATGGTTCTTGAGGTTATCCCGCCTCATAAAATCGGTCAGGCAATGGGTGTTGCAGCCCTGGTAATCATGTTTGCGCCAGCCATTGGCCCCACCCTTGCTGGCTTCCTTATTGGTACCCTTTCTTGGCGTTGGATTTTCTTCAGCTTTTGCATCACGCTTGCAATTGCCATCTTGTTTGCAATTAAATTCGAAGTGAACCCTTACGAGCTTACGAAACCTCGAATTGATACTATATCGGTCATAACATCGTGCTTCGGCTTTGGCGGAATTGTACTCGGTGCTGGCATGGTAAGCCTTTTTGGACTCACTTCTGCACCTGTCCTTGGATCATTCGCGGTTGGTATTGTGTGTCTTGCCGCATATATCAAACGCCAATTGAGCATTAAGGTCCCTGTGCTCGACCTGCACGTATTCACCTATCAGGGTTATCGCGTTGGTGTAATGTGCCTCATGCTCAATTTCGGCATTACGCTTGCCGCTATGTATGTGCTACCGCAGTTTTACCAAAATGCGATGCTCATAGCTGTTGCAGCAGCGGGCGTGCTTATGCTTCCCGGTGGCTTGATCAATGCAGCAGTAAGTGTTGCTGCCGGAACCCTTTTCGATCGCTTTGGGGCGCGCGGACCAGTTTCAATCGGGTTTGCTTGTTCGGCGCTAGCTTCCGCTATGCTGATGATCGCTACGCCTGAAACTCCCATATGGTACATGGTGGCTTGTCACATCATCATGATGATCGGTGTGCCTTTGGCTATGTCGCCCTGCCAAACACATGCACTTGCCTCGATCCCGCCGCAACTCAACAGCGACGGAAGCACTATTATGAACACCCTGCAGCAAGTATTGGGAGCAATTTGCACTGCGGTTGCCACCTGTCTTCTTGCAGCTGGGCAAAACACCTACTTTGCCGCTGGTGGCACCGACTCAGCACTGGCGTTCACCGAGGGATCACATATCGGTTTTGCTTTCACCTTGATTATGGCCGTTTTAGGATTCTTCCTCGCCTTCCGCATCAATTTGCAAAAGGAACAGTCTGCACAGAAAGAGGGAAGCGTCGCAGACGCAAGCGTGCTTTCTTCACTTATGCAAACAGATGTCTTCTCCGTTAACGAAAACGCCAATGCACTTGAGGCTCTAAGGCTCTTTGCTGAAAAAGAGATTTCCGGAGCACCTGTGCTCGACAATAACGGTAACCTTTGCGGATTCGTCAGCGATGGCGATATCATCGGCACCTTGGCGCACCAAGACACCACTTTCACAAGTTTCTATTCCTACACCATTGATTCAAATGAACAAGGGTTTGAAGAAAAAGCCAGTGCCCTTATCGGCATGAAAGTCGGTACGATTGCAACCAAAAACGTCCTTACTGTTAACTTGCAAGACGACATGAGAACCGTATGCGCAACGCTTGCCCAACATCATCTTAAGAAAGCTCCGGTTATGGACAAAGGTAAGATGATTGGCATCGTCAGCAGAACAGATATCACCCGCTACACCGTTGGCCTCTACGCCAAAGCGAATTAGCCCACGCACAAATTCCAGGAAAACAAATGGGGTTCCGATTACCTTCGGAACCCCATTTAAGTACTGTCGGGAAGCTAACAAATCTGCGAGCTTGACTTCGTAACCCACTCCACCCCCACATGATTGCGGACGGTAAGAAGCACCTTCCGCGTAATTGGGTACATAACGATTTCATACAGCGTTTTAATTAGGATCTGGGATCCGATCATCACCAAAATCACCTCAGGAGCGCATACACCAATAAAAGCAACTGAAATGAATACGCACGAATCCGCAGTTTCACCTGCAACGGCAAGACCACTGTAAATGCCAAGTTTCGCCATAGGGAAGTAGAGTTCGACCTCGGCCCGTCCAAGAGCTTTGCCTTCGAATGCTGCGCGCTATCAAGATTTTGCCATGAGCAACCTTTCGCGTTTTCGATAGAGGTGCCAAGGAGTTTCCCACATAACCGCAAGCCTTCGGTACTATAGTTCAGCTAAACGGAAAGGAACCACCATGACAGGCACCGAACTGCATACTATCGCAGCCGCTTCGCAGAACACCGAGAACTCGGCCGATGCCGTGTTCCAAGAAGAACAAAACCACCTCACCTCGACGTACGAAGCAATCGAGAAAATCGAGCGAAACGTCCTCGAAAGCATGCGCAAAACCGCGCAAGAGGCAGAGGAAGACAAGCGCAACATGGCTGATGAGCTTGCCTCGAATTTCGCAAGCGACGGCGAGAAGCAGGAAACCTATATCGAATACGCAAATATGAACAGCGTAATCGATTCGTACAATCGCACTCAACGCGCCAATGCGGAAAAGCTTACTGCGGTACGTATCTTGAAGCCCCAACCCTATTTCGCCAAAGTGGTGCTCCAATACAAACCAGGCGCTGCCCCCAAAGAGCTCTACATAGGCAATGCGGGTCTTTCCGACGACAGTTATCGACGACTAATCGTCGACTGGCGAGCGCCAGTAGCCGAGGTGTACTACAACCAAGCCGACGGTAAAACTTCATACGAAGCAAACGGCCGCACAATCAACGTTGATCTTAAGCTGCGACGTCAGTTCGACATTACCGGCAGCAAACTCAATGCCTGCTTCGACACTACGATAGCCATTCAGGACGAACTCTTGCTTGCTTCGCTTTCAAGACAGCGCACTTCCCAAATGCAGGCTATTACGACCACCATCCAAAAGGAACAGAATGTCGTAATCCGTCATAAGGATGTACCGGCACTTTTAGTAAACGGTATTGCGGGAAGCGGCAAAACGTCCGTCTTGCTGCAGCGCATCGCATACTTGTTCTATCAAAAACGTGAAAGCCTCGATCCGCGCCAGGTGTTCCTCATCACGCCCAATCCCGTATTCCGTGACTATATCGACAATGTTCTTCCCGATATGGGGGAACGCAACCCCAACATCCTCACTTGGAATGAATTCGCCGAAGGAACAATCCCTCCCGGACGCGATTTCAAGCGCTTCGACACCTCGTTTGAAACACTACAGCTTATCGATAAAGCAGTCGATTCGCTTGAGCTTCAGGATAAAGACTTCCGCGATATAAAAAGCCAAGGAACAGTGCTGATCAACGCCCAGCAAATCGCTAAAGCTGCCGCAAAATTCAAAAACGCTCCTGCCGGTCCCCATCGAATCACGCTAATTCGTGAAGAGCTTGAAACTCGTCTGCAAAGCCGCTTAGGGCAAATGGCAAACAACACTGCAGCCCAAGACGTGGTAAGTGAGCTCTCCTACAACGACCAACTAAGCATTTTCGGCGAGCCCATTACCATGGATACGGAAGAAAACGCAAAGGCCTTCACGCTCAAATTCTTAACTCAGCAATATGAAAGTGCGTTTGAAGCGGTTAAAAACGACTATTGGCTACGCATCGATCGCATCGGGAAGCGTATTGCGGGAATTGAAGATCTGTCTTTCCTAGAGTGGCTCTATCTGAAGATTCGCATCACGGGCATGAGCAACCCCGACGCTAAGTATGTGATGATCGATGAAGTTCAGGATTACACCACCGCACAGCTCGCCATCTTGTCTCGATATTTTCGCCGTGCGAATTTCTTACTGTTAGGCGATGAGAACCAGGCAATCAAACCTGGCACGGCATCTTTCGACGAAATCCGCCACGTATTCGAAGCAACGCGCGGTGAAGTAAGCGAATGCCACCTGATGACAAGCTACCGTTCAACGCCTGCAATCACAGAGCTTTTCGCTAAGCTTGCCATAACCGCCGATGGCATGCAGATTTCATCGGTACAGCGAGCAGATACCGAACCTGAGTTCCATGAGTGCGCAACGGAGTCCGAGTATATCCAGAATCTCGTTCAAGCAGCTCGGGAGTCAAAAGAGCTAAAAGGCACCACCGCTTTCGTCGCCCTTAACACCGAAGCAGCAACGCGCACCGCTCAATTGCTTGGAGACGATTCGCCCGCGCTTATCGGCGAAGGTGACACGCTACCTAATTCCGGAAGCATTTTGCTTGCCTTGCCCTTAGCAAAAGGTTTGGAATTCGACCATGTTGTAATCGTAAACGCAAGCAAGGAAGATTTTCCTGACAACGATCTTTCACGTCGTCGCCTGTATACCGCCATTTCGCGTGCCACTAGCACAGTTAGCGTCTTCAGCAACGGCGAGCTTTCACCTCTCCTGAAATAGCGCGTCTCTACTAAACGTATTGGGCTAAACGTATTGGGCTCCGTACCGTAAAGTGGCACGGAGCCCAATCTTTAACAGCACAAGAGAATCGGCAGCTACCCAGCTAGCCCTAACCAAAAGCCCAGATACACCAGAGAACAGAGCCATAAAACCGAAACCACAGCACGAACTGCCGCAGGAACTCGTAGGTTTTTGCTTGGCACCATGAACATTCCGATAAGGCCGCCCAAGGCACCACCCAAATGGCCGCTTAACGAAACACTGGGCATAAGCAGGGTATATGCAATGTTCAAACCAATAACGGAAAGCATTCCCTTGCTGTACTGCGATAAAAACGCACGGTCCTTCTTAGACAAGACCCCCAGTAAGGCTATAGCAACAAACAGACCAAAAATACTAGTAGATGCACCCGCGCTAACCCCATAGGTACCCATCACGATATCGGCAAGATACGAAACGACATTGCCGGTGATACCCCCAATAAAATAAAGCAGCAGAAAGTTCCACCGACCAAGTAAATATTCCAGCAGCACACCAGCGCTATAAAGGGCTGCCATGTTAAAGAGAAGATGCATGACGTCCACATGCAAGAACATAGGCGTCACAAAACGATACAAATCCCCTTGCCCCTGAATTGCTGGAGCAAACATAGCGCCCATATCGAACAGAACCAGAGAAGAAATATCGGGATTGAAACCGTTTAAAACCACTTCGATTCCAAACACAACAACATTAATTGCAATAAGGACAAACGTGACTAGACACGAACCGTAGCGCTCCATAAATGATGGCTGGGTTTCTTTCATCATTTTCTTTAACCTAGCATCATCGATATAGTCCTTTTGGGTTTCGCAATCATTTGAGACAACCTGTTGAGGATCCATCCCTATTGCTCCTTTTTCAAGCACCCTGCTTAAGAACTGCAGGTGCAGTTTATTAACAGCTTGATCAAACAATTTACCGCATCAGCAATTGCAAGGGGAAACGTGCACTAAAATGATGCGGAACAAAAACACGCCAATAGGGGATGCTCATGTCCGAATATGCAACGATATCAGGCAGATCCATTGCCGAAATCGAAGAGAAGAAGAGCCGATTCATAGCTCATCTTGCTCATGTAGAAAGCGAAGAGGAAGCACTTTCTTTTCTCGAGGAAATTAGAACCGAACATCGTATGGCACGTCACAACGTATATGCCTACATTTTACGCGGAGAAGGTGCGTCCGAACGCATCCGCTATTCTGATGACGGTGAGCCGCAAAAAACCGCGGGACTCCCCACACTGCAGACCTTGCAACACGCCGGCCTCACCGACATAGCGTGCGTAGTCACGCGATACTTCGGCGGAACCCTCCTTGGAACTGGCGGACTAGTGCGCGCCTATACCCAGGCTACACAGTCCGCCATAGCCGAATCAGAACGCGTAACCGTTTCAGTATGCGTCGACATCACCTTACGTATCGCCTATCCTCTGTATGATCAGATGGTAAGAATCGCCGCTGAGTGCAACGCCAAAACGCTAGATACCCAATATGCTGATACGGTAACTTTGACCCTGCGCATGCTCGACGGAACCCAGGAGTCATTTTTGACGAAAGTCACAGAACTGTGCCATGGCCAGGAAGATATTGATATTTCAAAGCCCTTAAACGCAATCTTCTAGCGCCCCCCTACACGAAAGCCGTCCCCATGACTGAAGACCTCATATCGCTAGCTGTCATCGTGCTTGTTGCTGCAGCATGCCCTCTTGCTGCCCAAGCCATCCCCAAAAAACCCATCCCGGAAACAGTCTTTCTGCTCATCGCAGGAGCCGTATTGGGTCCAAATATGATAGATGCTATTCACCTGTCAGATTCAATTGGCCTTCTATCAGAACTCGGTCTCGCCTTCCTGTTCCTCTTGGCTGGCTACGAGATCGACCCGAAGAACATTACCGGCCACCAGGGAAAACGAGGGTTCGCAACATGGCTGGTATGTCTCGGATTAGGCTTTGGCGCCGTTGCTCTTTCGGGCTTTGTTTCACCTACCGAACTTAGCGGTGTCGCATTCGCTATTGCCCTGGGAACAACTGCGCTTGGAACTTTAATACCAATACTGAAAGAACGAAACCTGCTGGGAACTCGTGTGGGCAATTCGGTACTCGCCTACGGCACATGGGGTGAACTCGGGCCCATTATCGCAATGGCCCTACTTCTCTCAACACGCGCCGAGTGGAAAACCGTAGTTATCCTCTTGCTATTTGCGGCGGTTGCCGTACTTGTCGCAATTATTCCCGCAAAGGCCCGTAAAGCTGGCGGAAAGATATATCGCTTCCTTGCCGAAAACGCTAACACCACCTCACAGACCACCATGCGTGTTACCGTTCTTCTGTTGGTGGCACTCGTGACTCTTTCAGCTCTGTTTAACCTTGATGCAGTACTCGGAGCATTCGCTGCTGGATTCGTGCTGCGCTATATCATTCCCGAGGGCAACAATAGCCTTGAGCATAAACTCGATGGCATTGCCTTTGGCTTTTTCGTGCCACTCTTCTTCGTTGTGTCAGGCGCAAAAATCAACCTCTATGCAGTGCTAGCGGATCCACTGCTGCTTATAGGGTTTATCGCCTCACTGCTGCTTATCCGCGCAGTACCAATTTTTGTTTCTCTCTCGACTGATCGTGAAACACGGTCCATGTCCTCGCATAACCGGGTAACCGTAGCTCTTTATTGCACCACCGCGCTACCCCTGATTGTTGCTGTTACTTCCGTAGCAACAAAGGCAGGCGCAATGTCTCAGGATGTTGCTTCGGTGCTGGTAGCATCAGGCGCCATAACGGTTCTCGTTATGCCCCTACTCACCTCGCTTACCTATCGCGTAGCTGATGCGCATCCCGTCGAAGCGGCACGCGAGGTTGCCCACGATCCCCATCACATTGGCGAGATCCTCCAAGATCATTGGGTCTATGCACACTTAACCGAAACCTCAAACGAAATAGCCAGCAAACGACGCGAAAAAAAGCGGGCTCACGCCAAAGCCGTGCTTGAAGTGCATCACAAACGCCATGATCTTATCGAACAAGCAAAACTCGAACAGCATCAACGGCATCTAGAATTGATGCGAGACCTGAAAAACGTAAAACCAGAAGAGTAGCCGTCTCGCCGAGTCGATACAATCAGTTCAATCATCGACGCAGCATTCCCCTTGATTAATGCCCCAGATGCAGCAAG
>OGQJ01000477.1_pt1 | contig 43519 bp, 36 predicted proteins | sample 1553161 | NCBI WGS metagenome assembly OGQJ01 (sample SAMEA2579923, study PRJEB22360) | human gut metagenome | biome: human gut; feature: human-associated habitat; material: faeces | place: Denmark | collected 2008/2010 | reverse complement strand
GTTCCCTACGAAAAACATTCCACTGGAATGTTTTTCTACCCTCCTGCGCTTTGTGGAGCATAAAGTATTTCGCTCTCTGCGGAGAGCGACAAGGGCATTGCCCTTGACCTACAAGCCTTTAAAAAGGCTTGAGCGAAACTTCTAAGTGTCTTAGGGGAAATTTATCAGCTAATTGGTAGTTACTCACATAAACATAGGTCTATTAAGAATGTCTATTAATTATGTGTCTTGTGAGTTCACGCACCTTCACTCCTTGCGAACTGACTATTATAAAGAGTATTATAAAATCCACCTTTAGCAAGCAATTCTTCGTGATTACCTTGCTCGATAATATGGCCGTCTTTCATAACCAAAATAATATCAGCCTCCTTGATAGTTGAAAGTCTATGTGCAACAATAAAGCTTGTTCTGCCTTTCATCATTGCATTAAACGCTTGCTGTACTCGAATTTCCGTTCTTGTATCGATGCTACTTGTAGCCTCGTCAAGAATAAGCATAGGTGGGTCGCAGAGCATAACTCTTGCGATACACATAAGCTGTCGTTGCCCTTGCGAAAGGTTCATACCGTCTTCGGTGATAATTGTATCATAGCCATCTGGCAAACGCCTGATATAACCATCAATATAGGATTTCTTTGCAGCCTCTCGAATTTCATCAGGGGTTGCATCAGGCTTGCCGTATGCGATATTTTCAGCTATTGTCGCATTGTAAAGCCAGCTTTCTTGCAATACCATTCCATAAAGCCCACGCAAACTGTTCCTTGTGATATTTTGAGTATCAACACCATCAATCAAAATCTTACCACTATTTATTTCATAGAAACGCATAAGAAGATTTATAAGGGTAGTCTTTCCGCAACCTGTCGGGCCGACTATTGCAACCCTCTGTCCAGGCTTGACCTTAAGGTTAAAGCCCTCAATAAGCCTTCTTTCGGGTGAATAAGAGAAGCAGACATTCTCAATATCAATAGCACCCTTGCAATGGCTCATTTCTACTGAATTTGCGGAATCAGGTGTCTGGTTATCCTCATCAAGTACCTCAAAAACTCTTGATGCACCTGCAAGCGCTGATTGAAGCTGAGGGATAACGCCTGTAACTTCATTAAATGGCTTTGTATACTGGTTTGCGTAAGTCAAGAAACAAGAAATCTGCCCTATAGAAATAATGCCGTTAATTGCGTTTATTGAGCCTACAATAGTTACAGCTGCGGTTACTATGCCATTGACAAATCTTGTACTTGGGTTGGCAAGTGATGAATAGAACTGCGATTTTTGACCACAGATACGAAGTCTTTCGTTAATTTCTTCAAAGCCTTCAATAGAGCGTTCCTCGTAACCAAAGGTTTTTACCATTTTCTGATTGCCGACAATCTCTTCTACATATGAGCTGACCTCACCTTGAGTTCTGGATTGCTCAATAAACATTTTGTGTGAAAGTCGAGTAATCATAGTTGCTACGAATATTGAAAGCGGGCTGATGACTACAACAACTATTGCAATTCTGAAATCAATCGAAAGCATAAACATAAGCGTTCCGATTATCATTACAACGCCTGAAAAAAGCTGTGTAACACCCTGCAGTAATCCATCACCCACTGCGTCAATATCGTTTATAACTCGGCTAATTAAATCACCATGTGGGTGTCCGTCAATATATTTAAGAGGAACTTCGTTAAATTTTGCGAAAATATCACGCCTCATATCTCTTACAGTCATATAGCTTACTGTGTTTGTAAAAAGTGACATAAGCCATTGGAAAAATGCTGAACCGATAACTGTAAGCATTATCAAACCAATAATATTCAACATAGCCTGAAAATCAACATTACCCTTGCCAATAGCTTTATCAATAGCCTGTCCAATAAGAACTGGTGTTGTGAGGTTAAGAACTACATAAAGAATTGCAGTAAGCATTGCACCGATAATTTGTTTTTTATAGGGCTTTATATATGAAAGAATGCGTTTCATAGTTCCCTTTTTGGCTTTTGATTTTTTCATAACACTCACTTCACCTCCTCAGCACTAAGCTGTGACAAGCAGATTTCCTTATAAACTTCACAATTCTTGATAAGTTCATCATGCTTTCCTACTCCAACAAGCTTTCCATCATCAAGAACAAGTATTTTATCAGAATATCTTACTGTTCCTACACGCTGAGAAACGATTATTGTTGTCATTCCGTTTGTTTCTGTTGCAAGAGCCTTTCTTAATGCAGCATCTGTTGCAAAGTCCAAGGCACTTGCACTGTCATCAAGTATGAGAATTTCAGGTCTTGAGATTATTGCTCTTGCAATAGTCAATCTCTGCTTCTGACCACCTGAAAAATTCTTACCGCCCGCAAGGACCTCGTGTTCTATTCCATCAGAAAGCTTTGAAACAAATTCATAGGATTGTGAAACCTTTAAAGCCCATTCTATGTCCTCATTGGTAGCAGCTTTATTGCCCCAAAGGAGGTTACTTTTTATTGTTCCGCTGAAAAGTATTGCCTGCTGTGGTGCGACGCCTATTTTTGCACGAAGTGCAGAAAATGTGTATTCCTTAGCGGACATTCCGTCTATTATTACATCACCCTTTTGCGGGTCATAAAATCTTGGAATAAGGTTAATCAATGTAGACTTACCTGAACCTGTACCGCCAATAATACCAATCGTTTCGCCCTTTTCGACCTTAAAGCTGATATTCTCGAGGGCGTATTTTCCCTTACCATAAGCAAAACTTACATCATTAAATACAATTTCGTTATTGCTCTTATTATCTGATTTTGTTTTTGTACCCTCAATAACACTTGGTTCTGTTTCAAAAACTTCATTTACACGATGTGCTGAAGCAAATGCCTTTGTAAAGATAACTACAAGGTTTGCAACAACTATCATTGCAAGCAAAATCTGAGTCATATAGTTTACTAAAGCTATAATTTCGCCTTGGCTAAGCTCGCCCTTATCAACAAAGCCACCGCCGAACCATACTATCGCAACTATTGCAATATTGATAAGTACGGTTGTTAAAGGATTAAGTAAAGCAGAAAGTCTGCCGACTGTAATTGCAGTTTTAGCTAAATCATCACTTTTTTCGTTAAAGCGTTTCTTTTCGCTCTCTTGCTTAGAAAATGCTCTTATAACTCTATTACCTGAAAGATTTTCACGAGTGATAAGTGAAAGCTTATCAAGCTTTGATTGAATCTGCTTGAAAAACGGTACTGAACGGCTCATAACAATATAAAGCACAAGTGCTAAAATCGGTGAAGCTATAAGGAAGATTATAGAAAGTTTTAAATCTATTGTCATAGCCATAATTAATGCACCGATAATAAGAAAAGGTGCTCTTATAACCAGCCTTATAAGCATCGCAACCGCCACTTGAAGCTGGTTTATATCATTTGTCATTCTCGTGATAAGTGATGGTGTACCAATTTTATCAAGTTCTTGGTGTGAAAGCTTATTTATATGCTTAAACATAGCGTTTCTAACCTGAGTTCCAAAGCCTTGTGAAACTATTGATGCACTTTTCTGGCAAACTAAGGCAAAGCACAAGCCTAATGCACCAAGCAAAATCATAAGTCCGCCTCTTTGCCACACATAGACATAATCTTGATTTTTAATGCCTGTGTCAATAATATCCGCCATAACTAATGGCACTATAAGTTCAAATATTGCCTCAATCAATTTACAAAGTGGACCAAATATTAATGGCAGCTTATAGCTTTTCAAAAATCTTCTCAATTTAAACAATAACAACAACTCGTTTCTTTATAATTTGTATTATAATGATTTTTACAAATTTAATCAAAACTCAGTATATAAGCAAAATATATCCGAATTGCTTGATTTTATTATACTTCATTATAAATTGATATACAAATAACATACTACCCATAATTAACACAATAGTAACTTCATCATATTTTTTGCAAATATATTGATAATACAAAAACTCTTTATATCTGATAAAGAATTTAAGTTTTCTCATTATTATCACCCATTTTAAATTTAAAATTACATATTATTTAAGTATATCATAAACCAACAAATTTTTACAGATATAAATTAGTTTAAACAATTTATAAGTAAAAGGTTGAACGGATTTTAAAATTAAGATATAATTTTAATAGTGGCTTTTAAGTAAACTTTTATAATTAAATATAATTTTAAAAAGGATTTTCAGAATGAATATTACATATAAACAAGCAAACCTTGATGATATAGAGCTTTTAGTGAAATCGAGAATAATTGTTCTTCGTGAAGCTAATCACTTAGATGATTCCGCAGATATGTCAGAAGTTAAAGCTCAATCTTATGATTATTATAGAAAAGCTATTCTGAATGGCGAATGTATAGTCTATCTTGTTTTCGATGATGATAAGCTTGTTGGTTGTGGTGGAGTTAGTTTCTTCAGAGTAATGCCGACTTGCCATAATCCAACAGGCAAAAAGGCATATCTTATGAATATATATACTTCTCCCGAATACAGACGAAAGGGCATTGCCTATAAAACACTTAATTTACTTATCAAAGCGACAAGAGAAAAGGGAATTAACCATATAACTCTTGAAGCAACTGCTATGGGACGACCTATGTATGAAAAATATGGCTTTACAAAAATGAATGACGAAATGGAACTATTATAATAAAGCAAAACCCGCACTCTGATTCTATTATCAAAGTGCGGGTTTATTATTTACAAGAAGTATATGTCAAGTAGCTATGCAACTTTTTCTATACAAGTATAGAAATTAGTCAGCGTACTTGTTATCAGTTGCATTCCAAGAATACATCTTTCTAAGCTCTGCACCGACCTTCTCGAGTTCGTGAGAAGCCTTGATAGCACGAGTTGCATTGAAGTGTGCACGACCGTTCTTGTTCTCTGCAATCCACTTTGTTGCGAATGTACCGTCCTGAATCTCTTCAAGAATCTTCTTCATCTCAGCCTTTGTTTCAGGAGTTACGATTCTCTTACCTGTCTCGTAATCACCGAACTCAGCTGTATCAGAAATAGAATATCTCATCATAGAGAAGCCACCTGTGTAGATAAGGTCAACGATGAGCTTCATCTCGTGAATGCACTCAAAGTATGCGTTCTCTGGTGGATAGCCTGCTTCTACGAGTGTTTCGAAACCAGCCTGCATCAAAGCTGTAACACCGCCGCAAAGAACTGCCTGCTCGCCGAAGAGGTCTGTCTCTGTTTCGATTTGGAAAGTTGTTTCCATAACTGCTGCACGAGCTGCACCAATACCAGCACCATATGCAAGAGCGATGTCAAGTGCGTGGCCTGAAGCATCTTGATATACAGCTACGAGAGCTGGTGTACCCTTGCCCTCTACATACTCAGAACGAACTGTGTGTCCTGGAGCCTTAGGAGCAATCATAAATACATCAACATCCTTAGGAGGTGTGATTTGCTTAAAGTGAATGTTGAAGCCGTGAGCAAATGCGATAGCCTTGCCTGCTGTGAGGTTTGGCTCGATGTCGTTCTTATAAATATCAGCCTGCTTCTCATCAGGTGTAAGAATCATAATGATATCTGCCTTCTGAGTTGCTTCTGCTGTTGTATAAACCTCGAAGCCAAGCTCCTTAACATGATCCCAACGGCGGCTGCCCTTATAAAGACCAATGATTACATTGACGCCACTATCTCTGAGGTTAAGAGCGTGAGCGTGACCCTGTGAACCGTAGCCGATGATAGCAACAGTCTTGCCCTTAAGAACATTGATGTCACAGTCTGCCTGATAGTAGATTTTCGGTGTGAATTTTGACATAAAAATTACCTCCGCTTTTCATAATGAAAAATAAAATATATATGAATCCTTAAACCGTTGTTTTAGAGCCTTTTTCGATGGCTACTGTACCTGTGCGAACGATTTCTCGGATACCATATGGCTTAAGTAAATCGAGCAATGTTTCAAATTGCTCATGAGTATCTGCAAATTGAAGAGTAAGTGTATTAACCGCAACATCTACGATTTTTGCACCCATAAGCTCTGCAATTTTCATTATATCAAGTCGCTGCTTTGCAGGGCAGTTGACTTTTATTAAACTAAGCTCACGACTTATAAACTCGCCCTGAGCATAGGTTCTGACTTTTATTACAGGAATTACTTTGTTAAGCTGTTTTTCAAGCTGTTCAACAACATATTCATCTCCGTCAACAACAATAGTCATACGAGATATTGAGCTGTCTTCTGTAATTCCAACTGCAAGGCTGTCTATATTAAAGCCTCGTCTTGAAAACAATCCAGAAACCTTAGAAAGAACGCCTGCTTGGTTTTCAACGAGAACAGAAAGTGTATATTTCATATAATCCTCCTTATCTCGATGGTGTTTCAGGACTCACTTGGCAGATAAGCACATTAGGCTTGTCTGATTCAAGCATTTCTGCAACAGCATTTTCGGCTTCTTTGTTTGTTGTAGCAACATAGGCTTTGATTCCATATGCTTCAGCAAGCTTTGCAAAATCCGGAGAATCGTTAAGGATAGTTGCAGCATATCTGCTTCCATAAAGCTTGTCCTGAATTTCTCTAACCATACCAAGTCTGCCATTCTGCATAATGATAATCTTAACATTTATGTTGCTCTGTACGACAACTGCCAATTCTGACATACTCATCTGGAATGAGCCATCACCACAGACAACAAATACATCTCTTTCGGGGCGGGCAAGCTTTGCTCCAAGGGCAGCCGGAAGTGAATATCCCATAGTTCCCATACCGCCTGTGGTTAAAAATCTGCCGTCTGAAATTTTGAAGTTATTTGCACACCAGATTTGGTTTTGTCCAACATCAGCAACAAGAATTGCCTTGTGTCTGAGCATTTCTGAAAGCCTTGATATAAAGGTTCTCGGCTCAACAAAGCCCTCTATAGGCTTGATTTCTGGCTCTTGCCAAGACATAAACTCATTTTTCCATTCATCAGAAACATGATAATTAATCTTATCTCTCATAACAGTGATAACATTTTTCATATCTCCGACAATCGGAACGGTTGTCTGTATGTTTTTGCCGATTTCGGCAGGGTCAATATCAATATGAATAACCTTTGCTCTCTCTGCTACTTGATGAGGGGCGGCAACCGCCCTGTCACCAACTCTTGCTCCACAAAGAATTAAAAGGTCTGTTTCAAGCAAAGCTCTGTTTGCACGAACTGTACCAAATGAACCAAGCATACCAAGATATTGCTTATTATCTGAAGGCATAACACCTATACCCATCATTGTTGAAACAACTGGAATACCTGTTTTATCGGCAAATTCTGCAAAAATGGGCTTAGAACCTGAGGAAAGAACTCCACCGCCAGAACATATTACTGGTCTTTTTGATTCAGCAATAAGTTCTAAGGCTCTTTTTATCTGTATAGGGTGTCCTTTAACACTCGGCTTATAACCTATAATATCTACATCTTCGGGATATTCAAAACCCGAAATCTTATTTTGCTGTATATCAATCGGAACATCAATCAAGACTGGTCCAGGTCTGCCTGTTGTAGCTATATGGAAAGCTTCCTTAAAAATTCTTGCTAAATCATTTGTATCCTTAACAAGATAGCTATGCTTAATAAACGGTTCACAAGCACCTGTAATATCCGCTTCCTGAAAAACATCTCGTCCGATTAAGTCTGAACGAACTTGTCCTGTAATCGCAACAATCGGAATAGAATCCATATAAGCTGTTGCAATACCTGTAATAAGGTTTGTTGCACCAGGGCCAGAAGTTGCAACGCATACACCAACCTTGCTTGAAGCACGAGCATAACCGCTCGCTGCATGAGCTGCATTCTGTTCCTGTCTTACAAGAACTGTTCTTATTTTAGAATCATATAAGGAATCGAAGAAAGGGCAGATAGCTGCACCAGGATAGCCAAATATAACGGAAATGCCCTCATTCTCAAGGCACTTAACCATAATATCAGCACCGCTTATCATATTCTGACCTCCCTTTAACTTTTAAAATAGACTTTCGTTTAGATTTTATTATAGCATTTCACAATTTTATAGTCAAGAGTTTAGCAAGTCACTTAGCATATTTATTCATAAAAACTTTTGCTATAATGCTCAATAAGCATAATATTATTAGCATAAATTTTAAAATAGAATACAATCTGTGGGCGAACATAGTCCACCCACAGATTGTATAAAAATTACACAAAATAAAAAGTTGTTATCTTAAAAATAAAATTCATCTTCAATAGTAGAATGTAATAAATTTTATATTATAGAAATCGCAGGCAAGTATATCATCTGTTCCCTTTGGATTAAGCAAAATGAAGTTTGCACCAACTGCTAATAAAAAGCCATCTTTAGTTATAAGCTGATTAGTGCCGACAAGAAATTCTATACTAACATTTCTTCCTATTTGTGAACGAATAAATCCATTTAAGTATTGTATGCTCTCGGCTGTTATCGGATATGGCTGATTGTATTCAAGTATTGGTCGAGATAAAGATGTCTGGGTCATAGTGCCTGAACCGCCAGTTGTACCCATATTCATAGAATTATCATTTGTAGGGTAGCTTGATGTTCCAGTTCCAGGTGCAGTCAACATCTGAGAACTTGTACCCAAACCTTCCATACTTGAGCTATTCATTCCTTGTTGAGCTTGATTGTTCATTGCATTTTGTCTTTCAGCCTCTGCACGGGCATTTTGAAGATTATATGATGCTATCTGCTCAAGTGATGGAAGATTCGGGTGATAGTTTGTTGAGGCAGAAGATTTATCCGAACCACTAAAAGAAACTCCATAATATTGAGCAAGGTCTATTGCATAATCATCGTTCATTCTATTGTTCATAAATATCACCTTTAAAGTAAAAATTATCTAAAATCAAGTCTGAGCATATTTTTCTGTTGGAATATAAAAACAATGGTCACCTATTCTATTAAATGCGATACCTATTCCACCAACAGGAAAATATGTTGGGCATCTGGAACTATATGGATTCATAAAAAATAAACTATTGGCGACTGGATTAAAAAGATTTCCGTCAATCGCCCAATCTGCAATCTCATAGCTTTCGGATGATGGAGTTATATTATAAACATTTTGCGGATTATACTCTCCGCCGACTGTAGTCATCATACATACGAATTGACCTGCTTGTTCAATAATCGCACGAATATCTCCGCCGTTGCTTACTCTCGCAAATTCGCCATACGGCACTGTTGCACGATTCATAATAACTGTCGCAACGGCTTTCATACCGTCTTCTCCTTCTCCTCCTGCTTCACATTCTATAAGTCTTGCAAATAATTCCCGTGTATCCACAGAATCATCCCCCCTGGAATCTCCTGAAAGGCTTGTCGAAATATTCGACACCTTGATATATGATATGCAAAATTGCTTTGTTGCGTGAGAATATTTTCAGGACAAGAAAAGAACATAATTCGCACCATATCTAAATATATTGATTTTCCATAAATGCGTAAAATTTCTACAAATTCAGTTGACTTTTTAAAACTCAGTGCGTATAATAAATATTAAGATAATCCCGCAAAAACTGTGAAGGGAATAAGATATATAAAACAAGCAAAGAGAACTATCGGTTGGTGTAAGATAGTGTTGGCTTTATATATGTATAGCTCATCCCGGAGTTGTCTGCCCGAATATTTAAAGGCAGACCGTAAGGTCCCGTTATAGACCAGAATCTTGTTGGAGATTCGCTGAGGAACGCTTTTTGCGTTTGAATCAGGGTGGTACCGCGTGCATTGAATTTTATGCTCGCCCCTTAGCTATTAAGGGGGCGGGCTTTTTTGATGTTGATAACACCCATGCCTCCTGTCAGCTAATTTGTGGGATAAAATTATTGATATATGGAGGAATTTTTTATGTTAAAAGAATCGTTCAGAAAATATGCACCGTTTAAGCAAATAAATATTCCAGATAGACAGTGGCCTAATAATGTTATAACAAAGGCTCCTATCTGGTGCTCTGTTGACCTTCGTGACGGAAACCAAGCACTTGTAGACCCAATGAACCTTGAGCAGAAGCTTGAGTTTTTTAAAGCTCTCTGCGATATGGGTTTTAAAGAAATTGAAATCGGTTTTCCTTCTGCTTCCGAAACAGAATACGAAATCTGCCGTAAGCTTATTGATGATAACCTCATACCCGATGATGTTACTATTCAGGTTCTCGTTCAGGCTCGTGAACACTTAATCAGAAAAACCTTTGAGGCTGTTAAGGGTGCTAAAAATGTTATTGTCCATTTTTATAACTCAACTTCAACCTTACAGCGTAAGGTTGTTTTCCACAAGGATATGGACGGCATTACAGAAATCGCTGTAAATGGTGCTAAGCTTATCAAAGAGCTTACTGAAAATTTTGCAGGAGATACAAATATTCGTTTTGAGTATTCACCAGAAAGCTTCTCAGGCACAGAGCCTGATAATGCTATTTCAATCTGCTCTGCTGTTATGGAGGCTCTTGGTTCTACTCCTGAAAATCCTGTCATCCTTAATCTTCCTAACACAGTTGAAATGTGTACTCCAAATACTTATGCTGACCAAATTGAATACTTTATTCGCAATCTTCCAAATAGAGAGAGTGCTATAATCAGTATTCACCCACACAATGACAGAGGTACAGGCGTTGCTGCTACTGAGCTTGCACTTCTTGCTGGTGCAGAAAGAGTTGAAGGTACACTTTTCGGTAACGGCGAACGCACAGGTAATCTTGATATTGTTACTGTCGGTTTGAATATGTATACTCAAGGTGTTGACCCTAAGCTTGATTTCAGCAATCTTCCTAAGTATCGTGAAATCTTTGAACGCTGCACAAAAATGCACATAAATGAACGTCAGCCATATGTCGGCGACCTTGTCTTTACCGCTTTCTCAGGTTCTCATCAGGACGCTATCAATAAAGGCTTTGCTTATATGAAAGAACACGATAGTGATATGTGGGAAATTCCATATCTTCCAATAGACCCTGCTGATGTTGGCAGGCAATATGAACCTATCATAAGAATCAATTCTCAATCAGGCAAGGGTGGAGCTGCCTTTATTATGCAAAATAATTTCGGATATAATCTCCCGAAAAAAATGCACCCTGAATTTGGTGCTTTGGTTCAGAAGGTTTGTGACGATGAAGGTCGTGAACTTACTCCAAAGGAAGTTTTCAAAGTATTTGAGGATAACTACATTGACATTCACAAAAGATATTCTCTCCTCGGACACACCGTTCTCGAAAACCATGGCAATGATATTATGTACTTCAGAGGCAAACTTAGAATTAGTGATGGCTCTGCAAGTGAACAGATAATAGAGGGTAACGGAAATGGTCCTATCGACGCTTTCTGTAATGCTATAAAGGAAATCGGTGTTACAGGCTATGAAGTCATAGACTACACTGAACACGCTATTTCAAGTGGTTCGGACTCTAAGGCTGTTGCTTATATCGGTTTAAAAACTCCTGAGGGCAAAACAATATACGGCGTAGGTATTCATACAAATATTTTCAAAGCATCTATCAAGGCTGTTCTCTGTGCTATCAACAGAGATATTATTCAAAAGAAAGCTTAATATTAATTCTTAAAGCATAAAAAATTCACCACTCATTTAAAGTGGTGAATTTTTTTATTTATCAGAAAATTCTGAAACTTTTTTTAGATTTTTTATCAGCGTGTTTTGGTTGAGCCGTTGTTTGTTTTACACTCTCTTGTGAAGTTGGTGCTTTTCGCTGTGCAGTAGTACGACTTTGTGCAACTCGTCTTGCCTCTGAAGATTTTTGCGGATTTCTTTGCTGGCTTGGTTCAGCATATCTTGCACCACTTGAACGTTGTGGCTGTGCAGGTCTTTGCTTTTTAGGAGCTTCTGCGTAGCGAATCTGCTGTGTTTGCTGTAGCTGTACTTGTCTTTCAGTTGTATGCTGTTTTGGTTGACGAGATGGCTCGGCTGGTCGCTGTCTTTTAGGAGCCTCTGCGTAGCGAATTTGCTGTGTTTGCTGTAGCTGTGGCTGTCTTTCAGTTGTATGCTGTTTTGGCTGATAAGGTGGCTCGACTGGTCGCTGTCTTTTAGGAGCCTCTGCGTAGCGAATTTGCTGGGGCTGTTGTCGCTGTGGCTGTACTCGTCTTTCAGCTGTATGCTGTTTTGGCTGACGAGGTGGCTCGGTTGGTCTTGGACTATAAGTCTGCGAAATTTTCTGCTCTTTAGAATATCCAATCTCTTGCTTTTTAGGAACATCAGAATATATTATTCCCTGATGCTCTACTTCTTCATACTCTTCTTTTGGTTTAATCGCTTTTTTAGGCTGCTGTGATTGTGGCTTTTTCTCAACTGGTTTTATAGTTTTCTCAGCCTTTTCCTGATTAGAAGCTTGTTTAGCAATAGGCTGTGGCTCAGGCTTTGGCTTTACTTCTCCAAAACCGCCCTTAACATCGGCAGTAGGGACTTTATTATTATACTCAAAATCGTAAATTGCATTAGCAATACGCTTGCAGTTATTTCTATCATCAAACGCAAAAAATTCTTTCCTGCGTTTGAGATATTCGGCCGATACCTCAAAATTGGAATTTATTATTGAAATAACTTTTTCTACAAGCTCATCTGCATCTGTTACTACATCACCAAAACCGCTCTCACGATAACTAAATGTAGAAATATTATTTTGTAAAGAAACATTTGGGGTTTGATAGTAAATTATAGGTCTACGCATATATGCAAAATCAAAAGCAATATTGCTGTAATCTGTAATCAGCATAGCTGATTTTTCTATTGTTTCTTTATAGCCTAAATTTTCAAATGATGAAACAGAAACATATTCGCTCTTATTCCATAAGTATTCTTGCTTTGCAAGTTCCTCTGGCAAAATCAGAACAAGATTGCAGTTATTTTCATGAAGTGCAGAAAGAAGCTTTTTATCTGCAATAAATGAATTGAATACAGAATAAAGTGGTTCTGTTGTGAAATTCTGATAGCCTATATGTGCATACTTTGCAAAACCTCTACGCATAGCTGGACATACAAGAATCTGCTTTGATGGCACCGACATAAGAGTATCCATATGAGGATAACCAAATGCAAACAAATGCTTTTGGTCATATCCGTATATTGGGTGAATAAGTCTTTCATACTCCTGCTCAGAGCCACAAAAACGCAATGCTGTATCATCATACATCTTATTCTCAAATTGTGCCGAACGAAGCATTGATATTCCATCGCCAAAGGAAACTATATCTGCCATAAGTAAATCTCGATAATAGATTTCTTCTCCATCTTCAAAGCCGAGATTTTTATAAACATTATGTCCGTTTGAGATGATTACATCTGCATTCATTGCAATAATCTTTTGAGTCATAGTACCACTTGCAAGGTTATTGCTTTGGAAGGCTGTCATAATAAAGCTATCATCGGGGTTAATCTCTCTATGCGAATAGAATACCTCTATACCTCGTTTATCGTGTAAAGAATTGATATAGTTATATATATCGTGAGCATCTTCAGAATTGGCATTTTTGCTATCACACATGAGCCAGATTCGTCTTTCGGCGTATTTATCAATAGTTGAATGATAGCGTTTTCTAAGACGCTTAATTTTGAGATATTTCTGAACAGAAACAGCTTTCTTTACATCAGAAAGGAACAGCCTTTCGTGGTGGCTCTGCATAAAAGATGTTGCTCTACGAATTGTTATAGAGCGTTTTTCTAAATCAAAAGTAATAAGCCTGCCACCCGAAACGCAATAACTATGCGGAAATTTTTCTGTAAGATGAGCTGCTGTTGAGCCAAAAGAAAATCTCAGCTTATAGTTTATCTTATCAATAGAAATATAGAAAGAAAGAACTGTCATTTCCTTGATATTTTTAAGCGGAATAGTAATTGTAAAACCGTGGTCTTTATCAAAAGGAATCTCAAAAAGAGTTTTAAGAGAATAGAAATGATAATCCTTAAACTGTATTCTTTCTCTATTTGAAATGGCAAATAGTTTATATTCTATTCTATCGAGAAATGAAATATCTGTAACGCAGCCACTTATATATAAATTAGAACCCTCAGCTTTGAGCGACATAATTTTAACATCAATATGCTCTGATGATGAAATCAATGCACCACCAAGAGTTGCTATAAATCCACCGCTTGTTTTCATCTTGCGAGGACGAAGTGACGCATCTCTAAATTCAAACTGACTTGAATTTCCAATAGGAAAGAAATCAAGATCAGGCTTTAGTGCTTTATTATGATATTTCAATCTGAGCATCTTAAAAGTGAGTGTTGATGGAAACAAAGCTCTTCTTGCTATATTTCTATTAAGAATAATAGCATCATCTATATTTTGCATAGCATCACTTATAAGATTAAAGAAATCGTTTACACCATTAGGTCCCATAGTAAACATATATCTTTCGCCAAGTCCACAAGCAAGCTTGATATAAATTAAATACATCACCATATTCATAATCACAGCAGAATTGCCCTTTGTTTCAAGCATAGGTATGGCAAATCTTATTATAGAATCTGTGAAATATGATTTATTATACTGTTCCTTTAGGTTTTTTATATCATTCTCAGCAGGATATGGCGATATAAACTTAAACTTTGATGTATAAACATAAGAACCGATATGATAGAAATAATCAAGAATAAACGCCATCGTAAAGTCACTTGAAAGACTTTTTTTGAAACGAACATTGGCAATAGTATCGTTTCTGAAAAAATATGCTCCAAGAATAAGACTTAACTTATCAGGACTAGTTTTTAGTTTGATTGTTCCGTCTTTAGCACCAAAATTATATGGAACTGAACTATTTCGGCGTTTAGAAGTTTCTGCGGCAATACATATTGCAGGTGCTTTTGTAAATGCAGGTTCTTCTGAAAGCTTTTTAAGTGCTTCGTAGGAATATTCATCTCCAGCACGAATAAAGCTTACATAAGTTCCTGTGCATATAACTCTTGCATCGCTAAAGCATTCTGCCATATTTTCGCCTTGGCAATCAACAAAATATATATTTTCGGGGTAATCATCGGTGTATTTAAGGCATAACTCAGTACTCTCTTTTGTTACAAGAGAGTCGATTAAAACAATTTGTATGCTATTGCGGAAAAATTCCTTATCAGCAGTAATTGATGCAATAGTAGCAGGCAAAAGCTCCTCGTTATCTATATACACACTTATGCTGAATTTATAATCTTTAGCCATACCCTACCCCGATTAAACACTATATACTTTCAATAATTCTGAACTACAATTCAGATTTTTGAAAATCACTCAAGTCCGTACTTCAATTCCTCACGAGCAAAGCTCTTATATCTCTCATAATAATAGTGTGAACGCAAGGTCAATAAATCCTCAGGTGTTGTTACCTTGATATTATCACGCTCACCTATATAAATATGAATCTCCTGTCCAAGTTCTATAAGAAGTTCGCTTGAAGATGTAGGCGAAACTATTCCACGCCTTTCAGCCTCAAGATGAGCTCCCATAATTTTTCTCATAGTATAGCCCTGCGGAGCTTGGGTTATATACATAGAACCTCTTGGCAATGCCTTAGAGCAATGTTCTCCATCATCGCTCCAGAGAACAGAGTCTATACTCGGTGTTACTGGAACAGCTGTTTCATACTCTCTTGCAAGCTTAATACAATTTGAAATAAGCTGTTCACTCATAACTGGACGAACACCATCACAGATAAGAACAATATCTTCTGGCTTTGTAAATTCTTCTACACGAACAAGTCCATTATGGATTGATTCGTGGCCTGTTGAACCGCCCTTAACTATATCTACTACCTTGGCAATCTTCCACTTTTCAATTAGCTTCCAAAGCTCATCAATCCAAGTTTCAAGGCATGAAATAACGATTCCATCAACCTCTGGGTGTGTTGAAAAGTTTTCGAGTGTTCTTATAATAATAGGCTTTCCGTCAACCTCAATAAACTGCTTAGGAATATCGGAGGTTTTCATACGAGTACCTGTACCTCCAGCAAATATCATTGCGTTTACCATAATTTCAACCGCCTTTTAATTTTATATTTATATATTTAATTATGCTCTAATAATGACAAATCAAACTCAAGTTGTCAAGATATATTTTTTAAATCTCGCATCATATATTATAATACAACTCCTATCTAATGTCAATTTTGCGATGTTTTTCACTTTTGCAGAGTTAATTTTTTAGGACTATGCATTTTAAATTCCAAAGATAAATATATACAAAATTTAACAAAGGCTATTTTGTTAGGTTAAGCCAACATAAATTCATATACACCGCTTGACTTTATAATAATTCTATGCTATTATAATTTTGTTGGTTAGTTTAGACTAATTATGAAATTTTCTCATATTCGGTAGAATATAGTAAATTTCATATTTTTTTGAATTTGAGTTAGTTATATCTAATTCCATATTTTAAAATGTTTTCTCTTTGATTTTCAGGAAAAACTATTTATAAATAGTTTAAATTCAAAGTTTTATTAAGCTATTATCTTTCAAGGAAATAGCTACTAAAAACATTAATCGGCGGATAAAATCCGCCGATTGAGAAAAAAGAGATGTTAAGGGCTTCACCCTTAAAACCCCAAAGGCTCTGCCTTTGGAATCCGCAAGCTTTTGAAAAAGCTTGCGCAAAACTTTTAAGTATCTTTAGGAAAATTTGTCAATTAATTTCTGAGGTGTAAACTATGCTTGCTAATTTTCTTGTAGAATATTGCTCTCCTACTCTTGCAGGAATAAAAACTGCAAATCTTTTCAACTGCCAATATGGTTCACATTCTCGTGCAGAACTTGCTTTTATAATCGCTCTTTGGAACAGACGGCTTAACTCTAAAGGCGTTTCACTAAAAGTTCTAAGATTTTCAAAAGGAAATGCTCTGATTTATGTGTATCGTGAAAATCAACTTAAAGAGGATTTCAAAAAAAATGGTGTCGCTGAATTTCTTTTCTCTTGTGGATATGATATTACTAATATTCAGGGCTGTATCGAAAGATTAAGCAAAAGAATCTGTGAATCAGAAAGCTTTCCTCATGAGATAGGTTTGTTTCTCGGGTATCCGCTTGGAGATGTTACAGGGTTTATTGAAAACAAAGGAAAAAATAGTCTATATACTGGCTTTTGGAAGGTTTACTGCAACAAAAATGAAACACTCAAAATCTTTGAGAAATATAAAAAATGCAAAAAGGTTTATCGGAAGCTATATAACGGAGGAAAACCTCTTATGCAGCTAACCGCCACAGCTGTGGCAAAATAATTTCGCATATTTTCGCATCAGATAAAATCCGGTGCGATAATATATACACATCTAAATATTAGAAAGGTTGAATCTATAATGAGTAAAATAGCAGTAGTATTTTGGAGTGGCACAGGCAATACAGAGGCTATGGCTGACGCTGTTGTTGAGGGTATAGAGGCTGCTGGTGCAGAATGCTCTAAATTTAGTGCAAGTGATTTCAATGGCGGAATGGTAAACGATTTTGACGCTATTGCTTTTGGTTGCCCTTCAATGGGCAGCGAACAGCTTGAAGACAGCGAATTTGAGCCAATGTTCAATGATTGCGAGGCTAATCTAAAAGGCAAGAAAATTGCTCTCTTTGGCTCATACGGTTGGGGCGATGGCGAATGGATGAGAAATTGGCAAGCAACTTGCGAAAATGACGGTGCAGTTCTTGTTGCAGAACCTGTTATCTGCAATGATGCTCCTGAGGCAGATACACTTGAGGCTCTTAATGAGCTTGGAAAGGCTCTTGCATAATAAATCTTAAGCTGATAAGTAACATACAAAAAGCTAAGCAGTTTTATTCTGCTTAGCTTTTCTATTTAATATTTGCTTGATTAAAAGTTTTCAAATGCAAAAATGCCATATTCCGATTGGAATACGACATTTTTATGGTTACTAAATTTGAAATTAAATTTATATTCTACGCTTATTTAAGTTGGCTCTTATTCCAATAGTCAAAGTCACTTGCGTCCTTTAATTTCCCATTATCTTCATCGAGATAATGTTCACTGTTTTTAAACATACCCTTACCGATAGTATACCCTTGGTCTTTTGACATTTTGTTGCCAACAACTAAAAGTATAATTACAATAATTGCAGTTATTACATATACCATCAAAATAACCTCCTCAAACAGGGAGAATAAACTTAATAAAATCAGATTAAGCCTTGCCGACAGAACCGAAGAGTTCCATCTTTTCCTTAACAGTAGCCTTGATAGCCTCAAAGCCTGGTGCAAGAAGCTTTCTTGGGTCAAAACCCTTGCCCTCGAGGTCCTTACCTGCTTCGATGTACTTTCTTGTAGCATCTGCGAATGCAAGCTGGCACTCTGTATTAACATTAATCTTAGAAACGCCAAGAGAAATAGCCTTCTTAATCATATCTGCAGGGATACCTGTACCACCGTGGAGAACGAGTGGCATAGCACCTGTGAGCTTTTGAACAGCATCAAGAGTTTCAAAGCTAAGTCCCTTCCAGTTTGCAGGATACTTACCATGAATGTTACCAATACCAGCTGCGAGCATTGTTACGCCGAGGTCAGCAATCTGCTTGCACTCGTTAGGGTCTGCACACTCGCCCATACCGATAACGCCGTCTTCTTCACCACCGATAGAACCAACTTCTGCCTCGATGCTAAGTCCCTTCTCATTGCAGATAGCAACGAGTTCCTTTGTCTTTTCGATATTCTCAGCGATTGGATAGTGAGAACCATCGAACATAATTGAGCTGAAGCCAGCCTCGATGCACTTCTTAGCACCTTCGTAGCTGCCGTGGTCAAGGTGAAGAGCAACAGGAACAGTGATGTTGAGTTCCTCGAGCATACCGTTAACCATACCTACAACTGTCTTATAGCCGCACATATACTTACCTGCACCCTCTGAAACACCGAGGATAACTGGTGAGTTAAGCTCTTGAGCAGTAAGGAGAATAGCCTTTGTCCACTCGAGATTGTTGATGTTGAACTGACCAACAGCATAATGACCTGCCTTTGCCTTTGTAAGCATTTCCTTTGCATTAACTAATGGCATTTTTATCACACTCCATAATTATTTACGCATCGCTACTTTAATATTAGCTTTGCGCTGCATATATATTATACAATATTCTGATGAAAATATAAAGCCTTTTCCCTAAAAAATATGCAAATAGATTTTAATATTAAAAGTTTCAACTTTAAATTATCTTTAGTTTAATTCTTTAAGGCAATCCTCGAAAGCTGCTTTAAGAGCCTTGAGTCCCTCTATGAGAGTTTCTTTGTCAATTACAAGCGGAGGCATAAGCTTTACAACAGAATTATCTCTACCTGCAAGCTCTATTATAAGTTTATGGTCAAATGCCTTTCTTGTAACCTTATCGCTGAAATTCTTATCAGGGAATTCTGAACAGTCAATACCCCAGATAAGACCGATTCCACGAAGCTTTAAGCGGCTATCGAGTGGGAGAATTTCTTTTTCGATAAATTCTTTAACGATAGGTGCTTTTTCCTGAACTTGCTTTTCGACCTTATTTTCGAGCATATATTCAAGACCTGCTTTAGCTGCAATGAATGAAAGCTGATTGCCTCTGAAAGTTCCGTTATGCTCACCTGGTGTGAAGCAGTCTATTGCAGGATTGACAAGTGTTAATGCGAGCGGTAAACCATAACCACCTATTGATTTTGAAAGAACAACAATATCAGGAACTATTCCAGCTCTCTCAAATGAGAAATATGTGCCTGTTCTTGCACAGCCAACCTGAATATCATCTACAATAAGAACTATATCATTATCATCACAGAACTTTCTTGCAGCCTTGAGCCATTCTACATCAAGAACATGAATTCCGCCCTCAGCCTGAACTGTTTCTATAACAAGTGCTGCTGGCTTCTCTATGCCTGAATGGTCATCATCAAGCAAATCTTGCATATACTTAATAGTATCAAAACCAGGATACATATAAGGAGCAGGAATATGTGTTACATCGTTAAGCTTAACACCCGCACCCTTTCTTGCTGCTGAATCAGTTGTAAGAGCCAATGCACCGAGAGTCATTCCGTGAAAACAACCCATAAGAGAAAATACATTACTTCTTCCCTTTGCCTTACGAGCAAGCTTTAAAGCCGCCTCAATTGCATTTGTACCAGTAGGACCTGGGAACATAACCTTGAAATTAAGTCCTCTTGGCTCGAGAATATTCTTCTCAAGATATTCGATAAGCTCTCTCTTTGGAGTTGTATACATATCAAGAGCGTGCATAATGCCATCATTCTCAATATATTCAATAAGCTTTGGCTTGATATAATCATTATTATGACCGTAGTTTACTGCACCTGCACCGCAGAAAAAGTCTATATATTTTTCGCCATTTTCGTCATACATAAATGCACCCTTAGATTTCTTAAAAACTGTAGGAAATCTTCTGCAATATGAACGAACGCTGGATTCATAGTTTTCAAAAACTTCGGTATTCATAAATTCATACCCCTTCCAATTATAAGTTGTTTTGTTTTGGCAAAATGCCATTCAAAACAAGTTGCTTTCTAACAGAATAAATTTTAGACCTTATTTATCCCTTTGTCAATGTTTTAACAATAATATATTGAGCCATCATATGTAAAAATATTGTCAAAGAAAGCCAATAATTTTATTACAAATACAGAATACTATCGCCTTATGAAATCAATTTGCCTCTACCCATTCTTCGCCTATAATTTCTGCTTCAACACTTCCACAAGTTATATCTGCAAGTTCTTTTGTAAAAGATTCATATTTATCCTTTGGCAAATAAAATTCCAAGCCAACACAATCCGTAAACTCGCTATTGTATATATTTCCACCAAATAATGGAACTACCCCTGAAAGCTTGCCATACTGATTATAATCACAGCTCAAAGTAACTTTCAGAGATTTTTCCATTGTAATTATTCCGCCTGCATTAACGGCAATGGACGCTCCGTGAGAATATGCTCGGACAAGTCCTCCACCACCAAGAAGTATTCCACCAAAATATCTTGTAACTACTACCACAGCATCAACTATTCCAGCTTTTTGCAAAACATCAAGTACAGGAATACCTGCTGTGCCTTGAGGTTCTCCGTCATCTGAATATCTCTTTATCTGACCATTTTGCAAGATATAAGCATATACATTATGAGTTGCGTCCCAGTGGATACGCTTTTTTTCGTTTATAAAGTCGATAGCTTCTTGTTCCTCTTGAACAGGCTTGATATAGCCTATAAATTTTGAACGGCGTTCAACAAATTCGTCCTGAGCTTCATTTTTAATTGTTTTATATATTTCCATAAAATATCCCACCAAACAAAAAAGACGACACAAGCTGTGCCGTCCTTTCATAAAACATAATTATTTGCCCATGCCGTAACGCTTTCTGAACTTATCGACACGACCGCCTGTATCTACGAGCTTCTGTCTGCCTGTAAAGAACGGATGGCACTTTGAGCATATTTCAACACGAATATCCTGCTTTGTGGAGCCTGTTTCGATAACATTACCGCAAGCACAGGTAATAGTTGTCTGCTTATAATTTGGATGAATATTCTCTTTCATTTCGGTTCACCTCTTTCAACACTGCTACATAACAAAAACGATTATACCACAACAAAACAGAAAATGCAAGATAAATTTCAAGAAAATACATAATAAATTATGACAACAGATATATTGACAAACTATGTTCGCACACTCGTTAGATGGTTGATAAAGAAAGTTTTACGCGGCGGATAAAATCCGCCGCTTTGAAAAGAAAGAGATGTTAAGGGCTTCGCCCTTAAAACCCACCAAAGGCTCTGCCTTTGGAATCCGCAAGCTTTTGAAAAAGCTTGAGCAAAACTTTTGAGTATCTTAGGAAAATCTGTTAACTAATCGGTAGTTTTCTGAACTGTAACAATCACTTTTTAAGAGCATCTTCTATAAGATTTGCTGTTCCAATATCTTCCTTTGGAATCTGATAGAGGTCGTTGCCTGGATATTCGTTTGCCTCAATAACCGCAAAGCCCTTTTCTGTAATGCAAATATCCCAACCGACATATCTCATCTTAGGCATAACCAAAGCAAGGCTTTTTGCATAATCAGTAAGTCCAGACCAATTTGGAATTGTAAAGCCGAGAATCTGAGCGTTTGTATCTGGGTGATTGCTGAAATATACATTGCTCTTATTTCGAGCCTTATGCTCAATTTTTCCGGTTTCTATATTTATAGGAGCTGTTATTCCGCCGTGGTTGAAGTTATCGACAACATTTCCGCCTGTTCCTATCCTCATATATGCACCAACAATAGACGGAACATTATTATCGCTGAGAACTGTAACTATTCTTATTGTATTTACAGATGAAGGGTAAATTGCTGAAATTTCTGCACTTTGCTTTACAACCTCTTCAACAAGGTAGCTTTGATTTTTTATAAGATATTCATAAAGCTCGTGTATGCCATATTTCCTTGGGTCTAAAATCTCGATTCCCTTACCACAGCACAAGCCCAAAGGCTTTACTATAATTTGTTCCTTGTTTTGAATAAATTTTGCGAAATCAGCTTCATTATTACCATCAAGCAAAATCCATTCACGGCAAAGATACTTATCAAAATGCTTATTAAATTCCGCTTTATCAGAGAAAATTCCGACATACTCCTTATCATTAAGACGGCGGACATATGCGTCATTTTTGCCACGAGTAAGAATTTTTGCTCTTTCTTCATCGCTAAGCTCATACATCTTAAAAAGCTTATAATCCATATAGCCAGCCTGATATTTCATTCCGCACTTAACTATATCAGTAAAAGCTGAAATTCTGCTCTTTCCACTCGCCTTATGAACTTCGCCTGCTGTTTTCATAAGATTTTTATAATCAAGAGTAGCTATACGCTTAATAAGAAACCCGACTTTTCCCATATTATAAACACCAAACCTTTGATAAAATTATTCCGCTCCCATAAGAAACTCTGTGCCTTCACGCTGAAGTCTTTTTAGTCTGTCAGCGTATGCGTTATTGATTTCTTCTTCATAAAGCAAGCTATCATTGAGATTCATTGACCTTAATAGATACTTTAAAAATTTAGGATTAAGCATAATAAATGGACCAAGGATATATGTTCCGAAGAAATTCTTATAATGAATGCCTTCATTCTTGCTATCAAGATTTATTCCGAAGCCACCTTCAACACCTATAAAAGGATTTTCGGTAGCCTTTCCATGAGAGAATGAAAACTGCGATTTATGACCGACTATTTTAATATCTTCACCGTTTTCTGTTTGAAAATCTCCAAGAAAAAAACAGTTTCTCCTATCATTCATCTGACGCTTTGAATAAAAGTCTATTGCACCAAGACATTCTATTTTTTTGTCATCATCTTCTATATGTTTGCCAAAAATCTCAAAAGAATTTCCAGTTGCAAGAAAGAAAGTTCCATTCTCTACAAGCTCTTTGATTTTATCTTTATATGGCATAAGATGCTTAATTGCAAATTCCTGATTTCTTTCTGACATAGAACCCATACAGATTATATCAACTTTTTCACTAAGAAAAGCTGGTTTATCATTATTTGAGGTAAAAACTGTCTGGCTATCAGGAATACACATAGCAAGATATTTAGCGTTGTAATAATCCCCATAAAGATTAGAAAGTTCGGGGTAAAGTACTTCTATTTTCATATATCCTCCTTATTGGCTCATTGGTTAGTGATTTTTTCTTTGATTTTGTCCTTAATCTTTTTAGCTCTAAGAACTGTTGTAACATCGTGCAGAACATAAATTGATTCGATTCCATCTGTTGATACATAATCTGGAATAGTCTGCTCATCAAAGACGCAGACAGTTTTTTCAACAGGGATTCCTGCAAGACGCAAACGAAGCTTATAATCAAGGTAACGCTGACCTGCAACGATAATCTTCTTTATATTCTCATTTTTTAGATATTCAAAATCGGTTTCATATAGCCAAGTGATTGTCTCAATATTAGGGTCATCTCCGTAATGCTCATCAAGCAAAAGGATAAGCTCTTTCTTCGATGGCTCTTTTGCGAGATACTCAAATACGGTAGATGCAGCAGAAACATTCTGTCCCTTTGCGGAGAATGTATACATTTTTATCTTACCCAAATCTTCACAGGCAACTCTGTTTTCAGGAAGCTTAATATGCTTGATGTGTTCAGCAATAACCTCTGGAGAATAGCCAATAGTACGGAAAAGTGTAATGATAGCCATAATATTAAAGGCATTAAAAATCGTATCAGAAACAAGCGGATATTTAAACTCTCCGTCCTTTTCTTTGACAAGCATTTCTCTTTTGTCAAAATCAAGCTTAGTGCCGATGAAATCGCCTGTTTTGGACTTCAAACCGCAATGAGGGCAATAGAAATTTCCGATTGCACGATAATGGCGGTAATTAAACACTGGAATAGTTCCGCACTTAGGACAAACTGGGAAGTCTGAAACATTTGTTTCAAAAACATCAGCGTGTTGGTCTGCTATTGCAAAGAAACGCTTATTGTTATTTTCACCTAAGAAACTACTATTCGGGTCATCAGCATTAAGGATAAGTGTAGCATTTGGAAGCTTTGATACACCCTCATTTATTCTGCTGAAAATGAGGTCCTGATGAGCATTTCTTCTTATAGAATCACGACAGATATTAGTTACTATAACATAATTTGGCTGAATCCACGGCAAAGTCTTATAAGAAAGAAGTTCATCAACTTCAACAACTGCTGCGTCTTTAGTAGGTCTGTTGAAAATACTTACAGCATCGAGCAAGCACCTTGCTTGTCCTGCCTTATAGTTAGCTCCCCATGTATTATACGCTACCTTTTTGCCCTCAAGATTTAATATATTGCTGACGAGATTTGATATTGTTGTTTTACCGTTTGTTCCTGTAACAGCGACAACAAGCTGTGGTTTTTTAACTCTATCAAGAAAATCTGGGCAAAGTCTGAGAGCAAGAATACCTGGTCTGTCGTCACGCTCTCTGCCTGTATGCTTAAACAAAAACAAGCACAGCTTTGATGCCCAAAGGCTAATAATAAATCTCAGCATATAATAATTTCCTCCTAAAAATAAAAAACGATTTAATTAAATCATCTTACAAAATTATCTAATTGATTATACAATACACAAGGGTAAAAAACAAGTGGCAAGAAATCAGGCTTTTTCACGATTTTATACTGTAATTTTAGTAAATTTACAAGGTAAATTGACTTTATTACTTCTTTTTGCCTTAACATATTTTACAAAGTTTGCCTCTAAAAATGGGCTAATTATATTTATAGAATAAAACCCACTTCAAAATAGTTGAAAGATTATTCTCTGTGTGATAAAATTGATATAGTTTTGTAAAATGACTGTTCATAAAATGAAGGGAAGATAAATTATGTGCGGATTATGCGGATTTACTGGCGAAATAATCGACAGAGATGATGTCCTTAAAAGAATGACCGATGTCATCACTCACAGAGGTCCTGATAGCTATGGCTACTATACAAGCGATAAGATTTCTATGGGGTTTCGCCGTCTTAGTATTATAGACCTTGATGCAGGTAGTCAGCCTATATATAATGAAGATAAATCACTTGTTCTTATGTTTAATGGAGAGATTTATAACTATAAGGATTTGCGTAAGGAGCTTATGGAGGCTGGTCACAAGTTCTATACTCAGACAGACTCTGAAGTTCTCATTCATGCCTTTGAAGAATGGGGCGAGGATATGCTTATGAAGCTCAGAGGTATGTTTGGTTTTGCAATTCATAACACAAAGGACGGTTCTTTATTTATCGCAAGAGATTTCTTTGGCATAAAGCCTATGCACTACGCTATGGTTGATGGTTCTTTTGTCTATGCCTCTGAAATTAAGAGTATCCTTGAATATCCAAAATATAAAAAGAAATTCAACCACAAAGCTCTTGATAACTACCTTTCTTTCCAATATGTAGTTCCACCTGAAACTTTCTTTGAGGGCATTTACTGCCTTTTACCAGGTCATTACCTTTGGTATAGGGACGGTAAGGTTACTACTACAAGATATTTTGAGGCAACCTTTAAGCCTGACGAGTCACTTACACTCGACAAAGCTGTTGATGAAATTGAGGCTGTATTTGAGGATTCTGTTAATGCTCACAAAATCAGTGATGTTGAGGTTGGTTGTTTCCTTTCTAGCGGTGTTGACTCAAGCTATGTTTCAACATACTTCGCTGACCAAAAGACATTTACTGTCGGTTTTGACTTCGGCGACCACTACAACGAAATAAGCTGGGCAAAGCGTCTTTCTGAAAAAATCGGCGTTGACCACCACACAAAGCTTATCGGCTCTGATGAATTTTGGGGTGCTGTTCCTAAGGTTCAGTATCAGATGGATCAGCCTCTCGCAGACCCATCATGCATTGCACTTTACTTTGTTTCAAAGTTAGCAAGTAAATATGTAAAGGTTGTTCTCTCTGGTGAGGGCGCTGATGAACTTTTCGGCGGATATACTGTCTATAATGAACCTCATGTATTTAAGCTTTATCAGAAAATTTTCAACCAAAAGGCAAGAACTGCTTTAGCTAATAAGGCTCGTAAAATGCCACACATCAAAGGCAGAGGCTTTATTCTTCGTGGTGAAAGAGTTACTGAAGAAAAATTTATTGGTAACGCTTTCCTCTTTGATGATAAAGAAAAAGACGAAATCCTTAAGGATACTTCAATCGTAACTCGTCCACAGGACCTTTGCAAAAAGTTCTATGACAGAGTTCGTGGCTATGATGATGTTACCAAAATGCAGTATCTCGACATCAACCTTTGGATGGTTGGTGATATTCTTCTCAAGGCTGACCGTATGAGTATGGCTAACTCTCTTGAGCTTCGTGTTCCGTTCCTTGATAGAAAGGTTTTTGAGGTTGCAAGAAAGCTTCCTACAAATCTTCGTGTAAATAGAAAGAATACGAAGTATGCAATGCGTATGGCTGCTCTCCGTCACCTTCCGAAAGAAACTGCTCAAAAAGAAAAGCTTGGTTTCCCTGTTCCTACAAGAGTCTGGCTTCGTGATGAGAAATTCTACAACATTGTTAAGGATATGTTCAAGTCTGAAACTGCTGAAATGTTCTTTAACACTGATATTCTTGTTGAACTTCTTGACGAACATTTCCACAACAAAGAGGATAACAGCCGTAAGGTCTGGACAATCTATGTTTTCTTACTTTGGTATAATATCTATTTCGGTTCTGACAAGGTAGTTCCTCCAATCCCTGAAAATCAGATTGATGACTAAAGATAATATCTTTAAAACTCTAAAATTTATATTTTAAGAATAAAAACCACTCGTTGATTGATTACCAGCGAGTGGTTTTATCAACTCAAGAGATTTATAACTATGTTAATTGAATATATAAATGCTACAAAAAATGATGCAAAATTATTAGTAGATATTTATAATGCAGCCTTTTACTCTGATTTTATAAAATATGGAGAATGTCCTGCATACGGCAGAACAATATCCGATATGGAAAAATCAATAGAAAGATTTCCAAAAACAATAATTCTCTGCGATAAAAAACCTATTGGTGTAATCTCTATTCAAAATAAAGGAAATGGAAATTATTATATTGGTTGTTTATGTGTTATTCCTGAATATCAGAGCAAAGGAATTGGCACTCAAGCTTTTAAGCATATACAATCGGTTTATTCTGATTGGAAAAAGATTACACTTATAACACCTGCCGATAAAGAGGAAAATATTAAGTTTTATACTCAAAAATGTGGATTTTCAATAGCCTCAAAATCTATGGATGGAAATGTTGAGGTTATTAATTTTCATATAGAACGATAATTTTATAAATTTCAGAAATAAAAAATCCGCCTGCTGTGAGTTTTCACAACAGACGGATTCTTTTAGTTTATGGTCTATTTATTCAGTGTAAATTAAATTACTTGTTGTTGATAGCAGCCTGTGCAGAGTAGCCACGAAAAACGATTTTTTATTTATAATTTCCTGTTTCAAAATATTAAAGAAAATAATCTCTTTAAAATGTACCGGGGGAATTTCCCCCTCGTCGCAGAATGCGACAGCCGCATTGGATTTTCTGCCGTTCACCTTAACATCTGCCGTCTGTGTTCCCGTGCCGTCTAAATTCAGATACCACCTGTAATGAGTTTTGCTGTAAGGCGTAACTTTGGAAACAAACTTTTGATATATTTCACGGGGCAAGACCGGCTGTGAAAAATCAATCAGCTCATTCAGCGCCGCTTCAATTTTACTAATCTCCAAACCCGCTTCGTCGCTTTCGGTCGGGCAATCGTCTTTTTCATATTCTGCGGTCAGCTGTGAAATTTTTTTGTCGATTTCTTCTTTCTTGTTCAAAAATTCCTCTTTTGTGATTTCGCCGTCGCTGCGCATATCCAAAAGATTATCCTTTTTGGATTTCAGTTTTTCGATATTTGCAAGCATAACCGATTTGTTTTGTCGAGGAGCTTTAATATCCGGTTTATAACATTCGTTGAGTATTTTACAGGCAAGCTTTATATCTTCGGCTCTTGTCCGCCATACCTGCTCCATAATCATTTTGCCCATCATTTCAAGTTTCCAATCGGGTATTTCGGTCTGGTCGCAGTAGCCGGTATCGTCCAATCCTGCGTCACGCCGTTTTTGAGCGGAGCCATTGTTCAACCTGTTATAGCAAAGGTATCCGTATGACCAAGGTGCGTTGTTATTTTTATGCCATCGGTTTCTGCGGAAGGACGCTCCGCATCGGCATTTCAATTTGGTTGCCCACAGGTCTTTTGTTTCGTTTTTGCCGTGATTCGGTTGTTTCTTCTTGCCGTCGGTAGAAACGCCTATTGTTTTTGTTACTCTCCGTTGCTTGATTTCCTGACACCGATACCATTCTTCCTCGGTTATAATAGGCTCATAATCGCTTTTTACGAGCATATATGTGGAAAAATCGTTATTAAGTATTCGCTTTTGTTCAAGATAGTTGTTGCTGTACGATTTTCCGTAAGCCTGGTAACCCATATATGTAGGGTTATTAACAATTCTCGTAATTACGCACGGTGACCACTTTACCAAGCCCGATGCATTTTTTCGTCCAAGCCGTGTGAGCTCGTTCGCAATTTTGGATGCGCCCATTTCGCCCTGTAAGTACATATCGAAAATCATTCGCACGGTTTCCGCCTGCTCGGGGTTTATCGTGTATGTGGATTTGGCTTTACGGTTATAACCCAAGATGTTCCCTCTGCCGTACACCATACCTTGCTGGCGGCTGATATGCTGTCCGGCTTTTACACGCTCCGAGGTTTTGCGGCTTTCCTCTTGTGCAAGGGTTGCCATAATTGTCAGTCGAAGTTCACCGTCTCCGTCCATTGTCCAAATATTATCCTCCACAAAATACACCTCAACGCCGATATTTTTCAGTTCTCTTGTGGTAACAAGAGTGTCAACGGTGTTTCTCGCAAATCGGCAGACCTCACGGGTTACAATCAAATCAAATTTTCCTTTCTTTGCGTCCTCTATCATTTGCAGAAATGCCGGTCGCTTTTTCGCCTGCGTTCCTGTTATTCCCTCGTCGATATATTTGTTCAGCACCTCCCAGTTGGGGTGATGTTTTGCTTGGTCATCGTACCATTCAATTTGATTTTCAAGAGCAGCCATCTGTGCTTCGTGTTCTGTTGACACACGGCCGTAAAAGACCATTTTGCGATGTCTGTTGCGGTCAAGAAAATCGTAAGGATTTCCGATTTTCGTGTTGTTTTTAAAAATTGTGTTTGTCATAAAAATTCCTCCTTGTGTTTTTAAGTATATTTGACATTAAGCCGCCTGTGAATTGTGCGGATTTTCGGATTTAACTTTTTCTCTCACGGTGTCAAGTGTGGCTTTGTTTATAAGCCCACGCTCATATAGAATTTCAATAAGCATAAACGCCGCATATAAGCTGTCGATTTTCTTATTCATTATCGCTCCTCCCTTCGGTTTCTTTCTCTCTGTCTCTGCCATTTTTCAAGCAGATTTATGATTGTTTTTTGCATATCAAGGCTTGTATAACTTTTCGGGAAATATTTGCGGATATCTTCGGTTTTGAATTTAACCTGTTCTTTCTGATTTGGCTTTTCTTCACTTAACACGGCAAATATCGTGTCTATGGACAGTCTGCCTTGTTCGCTGAATTTGCGCAGTCGCTGTGCCTGTGAAAGTGAGGGCGTGGCATCTGTGTATTCTATTTCTTCGGCTAACATCTTTTGTTCATTCTCGGGCAGATACGAAATCTCAACAGCCGGAGTAAAGGCTATCCTTTCTTCGTCAACGAGTTTCAGCAGTTCGGGTATTAAGTGCGTTAGACGGATATATCTTTGGACTTGTCTTGCACTGTCATTTACTGTTTCGGCTATCTGTTCATCTGTTCTTGACCTTGCGCCAACTTGGCACGAAGTTTTCCCCTGATGTTTCATCGCTTCAAGTTTCATCTTGTAAGCAAAAGCTTTTTCGCTTGGCAGTAAATGTTCTCTCTGTAAATTTGAATCCACCATTGCAATAACCGCTTCGTCTTTTGTCATATCTCTGACTATTGCCAGAACGGTTTGTATTCCCAATTCTTTACAAACTTCAACTCTCCTGTGACCGCTGATGATTTCATAAGTACCGGCGGAAAAAGAACGGACGATTATCGGCTCAAGCAATCCGTTTTCTTTTATGCTCTCTGTCAATTCTTCTTTTTCAATTCCGTCTCTTTTCTTAAACGGATGATTTTTAAATGGAATTAGTAAATCTATGTTGATGTTCTTTATTGTTTCCTGCATTTCAAATTCTCCTTGTCCAATATTTCAATTTTTTTAAGAGCGATACCTTTGCCGTTTTTCTCATAAATCAATCTCAAATTTGTACCGTTATCTATCTCATGAAAGCCGAGATAACTCTGCCACCAAAACACAGGCGTGATAATCTTTCTTCCGTCGCTTAACTGAAAGAAAAGACGCATCATATTTTTGCTTGCCTCTGCTCTCATTATCAGTTTTGCGAAGTATTCGCCCTCTTTGTCTATGAAATGATAATCGGTAGTTATGATGTGTTCCTCTCTCATTTCGTCTCTTGTGTATACTTTATTTGCTATCATATTTAAGTCCTTTCTTTTACGGCAGGTAAAAACTATATATTTATTTATATATTTATACGTTTACCTGCTATTTGAATTGTTTTGAACGGCGAGTGAAAATGATAGTTGCAACAACCGTTTTTCTGTATCAAAAAGGTGCCGAAAATATCAAAGTTTTTCTCTGTAAGCCGTTTTATTTTGAATTGAATATCTGTTATCCTTTTATCCCGAATCGTTGAAATCGTTGCCGTTTGGTAGCGATTTGACACTTCTTTTTGAGCAATACAAAGGACAATTGACAACGATTGCCCGAAAGCTTTGTTTACAGTCGTTCCGGCATTTACGGCACAAATCGTTGTATGTTCTTCTGCCTGTTTTGGGATTGATGAATAATGCCCATTCCTGTTTTAATTTCTTTGATAATCTTGCCATAGTAAAAACTCCTTTCACTCATTTGGACAAAGGGGGTCAAAATGCACACCCAAAATCGCCCGATTTCAAAAAAATTTTTATTACCCCTTCACTTGTTTGAACCGGGAAGCGAAAAAATGGGGGTATTTTGAAAAGAAAATTAAAAGTCCCTTCACTTGTTTGAAATGGGAAAGGATTCTTGGGGGGTGGTTTTGAAAAAATTTTGAAAAATTTTTGGAAAATAAAAAAATCTCCTCCCGATTCATCGAACCGAGAGGAGAAAATGGTATTATTTAATTCTGAAAATTATTAAAAATACAGATTTTGATTATATTACTTGGGAACAGCGTAAGTTCGACGAAGTGTTTGATTGTACTATACCTAACAACACCTTATCTCGTGCAGAACTGAATTATGAGAGTGGGTCTGTAAGGAATATTCACTATGGTGATATTCTCATTAAATACGGTTCTATTGTAGATGTTCAAAACGATGAAATACCTTTTGCTACAGGAAAAAGCAGCGACGATTTCAAGGGTGCATTATTACAAGATGGCGATATTATAATTGCTGATACAGCAGAAGATGAAACAACCGGAAAAGCCTGTGAAATAGGCAATTCACAAGGGTTAGATGTCGTGTCGGGACTCCACACTATGGTTTGTCGTCCACGCAATAAAATGGCATTGGGTTATCTCGGTTATTACTTAAATTCAGACGCTTATCATCATCAGCTTTTACCTCTTATGCAAGGTATTAAAGTATTATCATTAAGCAGGACTAACGTTCAGAAAACTATGGTGTGCTATCCGAAAAGTAAGGCTGAGCAGCAACTAATTGCAGACTGTTTCCGCAACCTTGACAACCTTATCACCCTTCATCAGCGTGAGTCAACTTATTTTACAGGAGGATTTTATGCTGAACAACATAAATAAAACAGACTATTTTTACGATTATTACGCACAATGGATTACTGTGTACAAGGAAGGGGCGATAAGGAAGGTCACGATGGACAAGTATTTGCTTACCCAGTCTTGGATTAAGCGATTGGCTCCGGATTTGAAAGTATGCGAGTTGACACGCATTACATATCAAAAACTGTTGAACGATTACGCAAAGGAACACGAGCGACAAACCACAATGGATTTTCACCATCAGCTCAAAGGGGCAATATTAGACGCTGTTGACGAAGGTCTCATTGAGCGAGACCCGACAAGAAAAGCTATCATCAAAGGTAAGAAGCCGAGATACAAGAAGATTAAGTATCTCAATCAGTTTGAACTGCACAAGCTTCTTTCGGATTTGGACTTAGGACAAGAGTTAAATTGGGATTGGTTCATTCTTCTTGTTGCCAAAACAGGTATGCGTTTTTCTGAAGCACTGGCTATAACGCCGCAGGACTTTGATTTTTCAAGGCAATCCCTTTCCATCAACAAGACTTGGGACTATAAAGGAAAAGGTGGCTTTTTGCCTACTAAGAATCAATCATCGGTACGAAAAATTCAAATTGATTGGCAGCTTATTATTCAGTTTTCTACATTGGTCAAAGGGCTACCTCAAGATGAACCGATTTTCATATCGGGGAATGTGTATAACTCAACGGTCAACGATATTCTGACAAGACATTGCAAGAAAGCAGGAATACCGGTTATTTCCGTTCACGGGCTGAGACACACTCACGCTTCACTTCTTTTGTTTGCCGGAGTATCAATAGCAAGCGTGGCACAGAGATTAGGACATTCGAGTATGACAACAACGCAGAAAACATATCTCCATATTATTCAAGAACTTGAGAATAAAGATGTTGATTTGGTAATGCGTTCGTTATCAAGCTTAAATTGACAAAAAACACTCACGCTGATGAAGGGTGATAAGGTGGTCTATCTTCTTGAAAAATGCTCCTATCGTTTGCTGTTCTCGAATAGTAGATGGTAACATCAAGTCCATAGCAGCCATCTGTTTGCCGGACACTTCGACGAATGTTGAACCAGCTCCAACCAACTCTCCGTATCGCTTTAATTCCTCTGTTCGAGAAAAAATGAAATATGTGTCAAGCTCATTTTTATGAGGAACAATAGACTGAAAACCTTGATTAGTACAGCCTTTTCGGGCTAAAATAGCGGTTTTTCCTATTCCTGCACGAGAAGTAAATAATACAGTTCCGGGCGGTAAAAGTTTTGCAGAGCTATTGTCATATCCTTGTTCAGTTATCTTTCTTTGACTTGTCTTAACATAGATTTGGTCTGCAATTTCAGCAGGAGCATACCAATCTATATTGCCGTCCCAATACTCAGGATTCTCCGTGCTTGGCGTTCCTCCGCCGATTATATCCGCTACATCTCCCAACTTACGCTGTTCCCAAGTGTCATCAAATCCTGCGAACCTGAGCTGAGGTTTTGCAATTTTTTCAGTCATTTTGCACACCTCCCAGCATTTTTTTGAACTCACTAAGTCCGAGCATATCAAATTCGTTGCCTTCAAGCTCGTCAATCATTGCAGAAAGAGTATTTTCTGTTTCGGAAATCTGAGCTTCCACCTCGGCAAAGGTAGTCTCGTATTTCTTAGTCAGTGCTTCAAGTTTTGATACCAGTTCATTTACTATACTATCCGGAAGTTTCATAAGGTTTTGGATAAGCGGAGTAATCCATTTGTCTTTTAAGAGGTCAATAACCTGTTCATCAGATAGACTTTCGATGGTCTCTTTTGTCTTGCCTTCAAGAAGTCCTGCGTCTTTTTTTATCGCAGCCTTAAGCTCTTTTTCTTCTTTAGCCAGCGCATCCACCTTACGGAGTTTTTCTTTTGTTTCCGGCTCAACACTGTCGGATTTCAATGCTTTTTTGATTTCGGCATTTACAAATCCGTCCTCGCTTGCATAATCGCCTTCTTTTTCTTCCTCAGTAAGGGAATCGAACAATTCCTCATATTCTGAAGCAATTTCACTCAAGCGATTTTCTTTTGTTTTTAATGCAGCCTTATCATCCGAAAGGAGCGTATCCTGAATTAAATCAAACGGAATAATACGACCTACCCAGCCCTCCTGAACTTCTTGCTCTTTTCCGTCCTTTTTCTTGATGACCATATTGGGGTCAACTCTTTTTGTAGCTTCAAATCCTTCTGTTTGGATTATTTCTAAATCAACTGCGATTTTTGTCCAATCGTCATCAAGCAACTGATATGCTTCATACTTATCAACCAAAGGAATATCCTTTAATCGCTCAAATATATTGGCGGAAAGAGTCGCTTCTGCCTTTGAAATATTCAAGGCGGTCATCTTTTCAATAAGTTCATCATACAAATACTCATCAAAGCCGCTGAATACATCACGATATTTATTCTCAAATGAGCAGACATCGGAATGTTCTTTAATTGCTTTCTTAATGCTTTCTACTCTCAAATTGCAATAAGCAGAAGAAGTGTTTTCAAAAAGAGCATTTCTCAGTTCCGGGAAAGCAATCCAATACTCTTTGAGTTCATCTATCTCAGAAAGAGGAAGTCCACCGAACATAGAAGCATAAATATCCCAAGACTCGGCAGCTTCTGACGAGTCAACATATCGTGGAATATTCAGGTTATACTCATTCTTTCTGATTTCATCTCTGCTGACAACCTTTGAGAATTTTTGTACGCTTTCTCGTTTCGTTACAACATCAACAATTCTCTTAATATCAGAAGCACGGAGCTTATTGTTCTTTCCAACCTTAATAAATCCTTTTGAAGCGTCAACGATAAGTACATCTGTGTTCGAGCGTTTCTGCTTTAACACCATAATAATCGTAGGAATACCGGTTCCAAAGAATATATTCGCCGGCAATCCGATGATGGCGTCAATGTGGTTCTGTTCAATAAGGTTTTTGCGAATTTCTCCTTCTTCACCGCCTCTGAATAAAACACCGTGAGGAAGTACAATAGTCATAATACCGTCGCTCTTAAGGTGGAAAAGGTCGTGCAATAAAAATGCGTAATCAGCTTTTCCTTTTGGTGCAAGTCCAAAACGAGCATATCGAGGGTCGCTCTCTTTATCTGTTGGATTCCAAGCCTGAGAATAAGGCGGATTTGAAACCACTGCGTCAACATACAACGGGTCATAAGTACCAATCGGGTCGTTTTCATCGAAATACGGCCAGTCGTCCTCCAAAGTATCTCCGTTGCGTGTAACGATATTATCAGGCAGGATACCACGCATAACCAAGTTCATGCGGGTGAGGTTATATGTATTCTGCTTCAATTCCTGAGCATAGTATTTTATGTTGTTCTCATTATCAATAAATTTGGCAACACTCTTGCCGATATTGATAAGCAAAGAACCTGAACCGCTTGTCGGGTCATAAATCTTTATTTCATTTCTGTCTTTTAAGTGGTCTGCAACGATTTCAGACATAAGAAGCGATACTTCGTGTGGCGTGTAGAACTCACCGGCTTTTTTACCGGCGTTTGCCGCAAACATACTGATAAGATATTCATAGATAAAGCCAAGAACATCGTAATCCTGCTTGCCGTCCATAGGAATATCTTTAATCAAATGAATAAGGTCACTGATAGCCTTGGACTGAGAAGCAGAGCTGTCGCCCAGTTTTGACAGTCCTGTTTGAAGGGTATCAAATACTCCCTCAAATACTTTTTTGTGGGTTGTGTTAATCAAACGGCTAAAAGCAGAAAGAGCGTCACGAACATCTTGAACGCTGAAATCTCTGCCTTTGCTGAGCCAAGTGGAAAACAGGTTATCATAAGAGATAAAATAACCCAAGTTCTTTTGAACACTCTCGACTGTTTCCGAATCTTCCTCTGTCAACTCAGGAAGATACTCGTCAGTCCAATCATTTTCTTTAAGATATTTTACTTCCTTTTCAGATAGGAACTTATAAAAAATAAATCCTAAAATGTAGTCTTTATACTCATTTGCTTCTATTTTGGAACGCATTTTATTTGCGGATTCCCAAATCTTTGCTGCCAACTGTTGCTTGTTCATAATCTTCCTCCGATTATATCTATATAGTTATCATAATTTTATCAAATGCTCTGTCCCATAAAACGGACTCAATTTTCTTCGTCAGGAAGAAAATCAATAATATCCTCCACCTTACAATCAAGTGCGGCACATACTTTACCAAGCACATCGGTAGTAACATTTTCATCTCTGCTCATTTTACTCATCGTGTAATGATTGATACCGGCTAAAGCTTCTAAATCCTTTTTCTTCATATTCCTATCAATAAGGATATGCCATAGTTTTTTGTAACTAACTGCCATCTCTATTGCACCTCTTTCTTGGTTTAAGTGTAAGTGTAATTAGTATAGCACGAAAATAAGAAAATTTCAATATAAGTACGATATTTGAAACAAAAGTGCGTACTGTCAAATTTGTATTTACTTGCGGAAGAATAGCCGTACAAGTAGATTTTTTATTATTCTTGGGAACAGCGTAAGTTATTAGAGTTCGGTCAGGCTACAGGCGGTACATCTATAGAATCCGAGTTTTCAGAAGATGGAATATATAAGGTAATAAGCATAGGAAGCTATTCAGAAGATAGCGTTTATAGAGACCAAGGGATACGTGCTGTAAGGTCAGACAAGACTGCAAATAGAATATTAAACAAAGGTGATATTACGATGATTTTGAATGATAAAACAGCATCGGGGAATATCATTGGACGTGTAATATTAATTGAAGAATCAGGGGTTTATGTATATAATCAGCGAACTGAAAGAATTGAAGTGGATAGTTCAAAATATGATTCGCAGTTTATTTATACGATGTTAAATGCACCGGAGATTAGAGATAAAATTATAAAGCAAAGTCAAGGCAATACGCAGATATACGTTAATTGGACAACTGTATCACAGACGGATTATTTAGTGCCTCAACTTATCGAGCAAAGAAGAATTGGAGAGTATTTTTCAAACCTCGACAACCTTATCACCCTTCATCAGCGTGAATGTATTTATTTGTTCTCTTGATAGTTTTATGTTAATACAAACACTCTGGTTCAGTGTGAAGCTAATAATGTATATATTATCAATATTTTCAGGCCTTAGGGTGTCACCCTAACGAGGTATTTGGGAGTGGGCTGCCCAAATACACTGCCGCTGAAAGCACGAGCGACAGCACCGTTTTGGACAACCTGTCCATAAATGGTCTGCTCGCTCAGTATGTGCAGAAGGCGGGCAGATTACCGTTTGGCTATCCAACCGGTCTGCTCGCTAAGATTGTACATACCTTTTTATCTGTTGCGGTATTGACATTCAAAAGTAAATATCAAACAAAAAATAAGCACGGACAACAGAGTGTTTCTGCAATCTGTGCTCAATTTTTATGCGTATCCGATATAGATTTCATACTGTGTATCGGATAATTTTTCTGCCCATATCCACACCGATGTACATCCCTCAACATTCTTGTATCTGTTCAATCTGCTTTCAATATCGATACTGATATTTTTGTTGTTTGTATTAGCGGATATAGGGTTATCCCAACATTTTGTAGCTGTTTCATCAAGAGTTAAACCTATACTTTGAGCGTGATTTTGTGCATAAGAAATCCAATAGGATATATCGAATCCTTCAATTTGTTCAAATGCTGTTGTGGCTTCCGAAACAGTATTTGTTGTGATTTCAGGCTCAGATTTTTCGCTGTTGGGTATTTCTTTTTGTGTATAAGTATCTTGCTTTGGCTCGTTATTTGCTGTTGTGGTTTGAGAAAAAATCGGCTCTTTTGACACCTTTTCTGTACCGATTTCAGCGTCAGGCGGCTGTGTTATTTCTTCCGCAAATGTGCTTTTCTCAATTGTTTTGGTTTCTGTTTTCTCAGTTAATTCTTCCTCTTGCGTTGTATCAATTATAGCGTTAGTCGATGAACTTTCAACTGCTTTTTTGTCCGGCTCACTATGGGCAGTGCAACCTGCCGAAACAAAAATGAGAGTCAATATCATTGTGAATACTACGATTTTTCTCATACAAAAATCACCTCGCTATTCACAACTTCCATTGCTCTGTTGCGGATGTTATTCATCTTCCGCACCCATAGCATCGGGTTATCTGCTTTCAGTTTTTCCGTAACATTTTCTTTTTCGGCAAGCGATTTAACAAGCTGTGAAAACATTACTTGCGCTTGTTCTTCAATGTCCGCAAGGTAAGGGTACAGCCTTTCCGATGTGAGCAGATTGTAATATCTTATGCGATGATGTTGTTTAAGATACTGTCTGTGACGGGTTGCCCACACACCGATATGTAATTCATTCTGCTCTTTTGTTGCGATACAAGGCAGTTGATAATTGCCTTGTATTTCGTAGTTACAGCCGTTTTGTTCAAATAATGTGTTCATAATGAAACCTCCTTAATTTTGTTGATTTCATTATAACGAAAACACAATCTAAACACGAATGTGCAAAAAAAATCCGCCTACCGAATTATTCGATAGACGGATATTTTTTAGAAAATCACTTCAACCGTAATATCTTCCCATTGCGATTGGCGAAGATATTGACCGTTTGCATTACGAAAGGCTTTTGCCTGTTCGTAGTTTATTGTGAAGCAGAAGTAAAAATTACTTCTCATCCCCGCTTCTAATAGCAGCCTGAGCAGCAGCAAGACGAGCAATCGGTACACGGAATGGTGAGCAAGATACATAGTCAAGACCAATCTTATGGCAGAACTCAACAGATGATGGGTCGCCACCATGCTCGCCACAGATACCTACATGGAGCTTATTGTTAACTGGCTTACCAAGCTTGATAGCCATTTCCATAAGCTTGCCTACACCTGTCTGGTCGAGCTTTGCGAATGGGTCGTTTTCAAAAATCTTGCAATCATAGTAAGCGTTGAGGAACTTACCAGCGTCATCACGGCTGAAGCCGAATGTCATCTGAGTAAGGTCGTTTGTACCGAAGCAGAAGAAGTCAGCTTCCTTAGCAATCTCATCAGCTGTAAGAGCAGCTCTTGGGATTTCAATCATTGTACCAACTTCATACTCAAGCTCAATACCAGCAGCAGCGATTTCAGCGTCAGCTGTCTCTACAACTACCTTCTTAACATACTTAAGTTCCTTAACCTCGCAAACGAGAGGAATCATGATTTCTGGCTTAACTGCCCAATCAGGATGTGCCTTCTTAACATTGATAGCTGCACGGATAACAGCCTTTGTCTGCATCTTTGCAATTTCAGGATATGTTACTGCAAGACGGCAGCCACGGTGACCCATCATTGGGTTGAACTCGTGGAGGGAAGCGATGATAGCCTTAATCTGCTCAACTGTCTTACCCTGTGCATTAGCAAGCTTCTCAATGTCAGCCTCTTCTGTTGGAACGAACTCATGGAGAGGTGGGTCAAGGAAACGAATTGTAACAGGATTACCTTCAAGAGCCTCATAGAGAGCCTCGAAGTCGCCTTGCTGATATGGGAGAATCTTCTCGAGAGCTGCTTCTCTCTCTTCAACTGTATCAGAGCAAATCATCTCACGGAATGCAGCAATTCTGTCTTCCTCGAAGAACATATGCTCTGTACGGCAAAGACCGATACCTTCAGCACCAAGCTCACGAGCCTTCTTAGCGTCAGCAGGTGTATCAGCATTTGTTCTAACCTTAAGAGTTCTGTACTTATCAGCCCAAGCCATAACTCTGCCGAACTCGCCAGCGATTGTAGCGTCTACTGTTGGGATAATACCCTCATAGATGTTACCTGTTGAACCGTCGATAGAAATGTAATCGCCCTCTGTGAAATCTTTACCTGCGAGTGTGAACTTCTTGTTAGCCTCGTCCATAATAATGTCAGAGCAACCAGATACACAGCAAGTACCCATACCACGAGCAACAACAGCTGCGTGAGATGTCATACCGCCACGAACTGTAAGAATACCCTGAGAAGCCTTCATACCTGTAATATCTTCAGGAGATGTTTCAAGTCTTACGAGAACAACCTTCTCGCCCTTTGCATGCCAAACTTCTGCATCTTCAGCAGAAAATACGATTTTACCGCAAGCAGCACCTGGAGAAGCGCCGAGACCCTTACCAATTGGTGTAGCAGCCTTAAGAGCCTTTGCATCAAACTGTGGGTGGAGAAGTGTATCGAGGTTACGAGGATCAATCATTGCAACAGCTTCTTCTTCTGTTCTCATACCCTCATCAACGAGGTCACAAGCAATCTTAAGAGCAGCCTGAGCTGTTCTCTTACCATTTCTTGTTTGGAGCATATAAAGCTTACCATCTTCGACAGTAAATTCCATATCCTGCATATCTCTGTAGTGATTCTCAAGAGTTGAGCAAACTGTGTTGAACTGAGCAAATGCCTCTGGGAACTTGTCAGCCATTTCCTTAATCTTCATTGGTGTACGAACGCCAGCAACAACGTCTTCGCCCTGTGCATTTGTAAGGAACTCACCGAAGAGACCCTTTGCACCTGTTGCAGGGTCACGAGTAAATGCAACACCTGTACCACAGTTATCACCCATGTTACCGAATGCCATTGACTGAACGTTAACAGCAGTACCCCATGAGTAAGGAATATCGTTATCACGACGATAAACATTTGCTCTTGGGTTGTCCCATGAACGGAAAACAGCCTTGATAGCTTCCATAAGCTGTTCCTTAGGATCAGATGGGAAATCCTTACCAATCTTTTCCTTATACTCTGCCTTGAACTGACCTGCAAGATTCTTGAGGTCATCAGCTGTAAGGTCAACGTCTTGTGTTACACCCTTTTCAGCCTTCATCTTGTCGATAAGCTCCTCAAAGTACTTCTTACCAACTTCCATAACAACATCAGAGAACATCTGAATGAATCTTCTGTAGCAGTCCCATGCCCAACGAGGGTTGTTAGATTTCTTTGCAAGAACCTCAACAACATCTTCGTTAAGACCAAGGTTAAGAATTGTATCCATCATACCAGGCATAGATGCTCTTGCACCTGAACGAACAGATACGAGAAGTGGATTTTCCTTATCGCCGAACTTCTTGCCAGTAATTTCTTCCATCTTTACGATGTACTCCATAATCTGAGCCTGAATTTCGTCGTTAATCTTCTTACCATCTTCATAATACTGAGTACAAGCCTCTGTTGTGATTGTGAAGCCCTGTGGAACAGGAAGACCAAGATTTGTCATTTCAGCAAGGTTAGCACCCTTACCGCCGAGAAGATTACGCATATTAGCGTTACCTTCGCTAAATAAATAGACCCATTTGTTAGCCATTGGATTACCCCCTGAGATAAATTTAAAATCGACATAAGTCGCTTGCATATATTATATCATAAACAAAAATAAATTTCTATTGTTTTTTTCAAAAAAGTTGCTTTAAATGAAAAAAAATTTAGTACTATTTTGATAAATTTAATTTAAACTATATTTTTTAATAAAATCACTTGAAAAAGCTTTGAATTGTTGCAATAATTATCGTAAGCATATAAAATATATTAAAAGGATTACAGAATTTATTTTAAACTATATTTAGGAGGACTAATCTTGGAAAATAAATCTTGTGCGTTAATTCTCTCTGGCGGAGAAGGAAAGCGAATGAAATCAAATAAACCAAAAGCTATGAGCGAGGTTCTTTTTAAGCCTATGCTCCAATGGGTTATAGATGCTGTAAGAGGTGCAGGTATAGAGGATATTTGCCTTGTAACAGGCTTTAAACACGAAATTATAGAAAACTATATTTCTACTCTCCCCTACCGCATTGAAACTGTCATTCAAACAGAAAGACTTGGAACAGGTCACGCAGTTATGACTGCAAAAGAATTTTTAAAGGCTCATAGCGGAAAGAATGTCCTTGTCTTGAATGGTGATGCTCCGTTTATTGATAGCGAAACTATAAAGCAATCTGCGGAATTTCATTCAAACAACGGCTGTACTGTAATTTCTGCTGAGCTTGAAAATCCATTCGGCTACGGAAGAATTATCCGTACAGGCAAATCTACACTTGAAGCTATCGTTGAAGAAAAGGAAGCCGATGATTTTCAGCGTGCTGTCAAGGAAGTAAATTCCGGAGCATACTGGTTTAATGTTGATAGTTTACTTTCAGCTCTTGATAAGCTTATTCCAAGCGAAAAGACAGGCGAATATTACCTCACTGATACTGTTCAGATTATCAAGCGAACAGACAAAACCGTTTCTGCATTCAAGGCAGCTTCCTCTGATTCTGTTCTCGGTGCAAATGATTGTTCACAGCTTGCACAGCTCAACGAAATCGCAAGAAACAGAATTATCGAAAAGCATCTTGCAAACGGTGTAAATATTCCTTGCAGAGATGGTGTTATGATTGGCTGTGATGTAAAGATAGAAGCAGGAGCAACTATTCTTCCTGCAAGCATAATTGTAGGAAATACTGTTATAAAGGCAGAAAGTGTAATAGGCCCTGCGGCTTACATTAAATAATTGTATGGACAAAATAAAAGAAAGCGACCTTTATCAGCCCATCAAGGACTATCTTGATTCTCTCGGTTATGATACCAAAGGCGAGGTTAAAGACTGCGATATAACTGCAATAAAAGATGATGAGCTTATTGTTGTTGAACTGAAAAAGGGGTTCACAATAGAGCTATTATATCAGGCTATTGAAAGGCAGAAAATCGCTGACAGCGTTTATGTAGCAATTCCACTTCCTAAGCGTGGATATAAGAATCCACATTATAAAGATATGGCTACACTTTGCAAACGGCTGGAAATAGGCTTGATTTTAGTTGGTTTTACAACAAATGGAAAAGCACAAATTGATATTGCTGTTAATCCTGAACCTACAAAGCCTATTCGCAAAAATATTAAAAAGCGTATGGCTGTCATTTCTGAACACAACGGCAGAATAGGAAGTATCAACACAGGCGGTGTTAATCGACGAAAAATAATGACAGTATACAAAGAACAATCATTGACTATTGCAAGAATCCTTGCTGAGAATGGCGAGCTTTCTGCAAGAGAAATCCGCAAATTTTGCGGTTATGAAAAAACATCTTCGATTTTGCGAATGAACTACTACAAGCTATTCGAGAAAATCGGGGCTAAAGGTCATTGCACATATCGTATCACTGACATAGGGCTTAAAATGCTCGATGAATACAAAGATTTAATTGAATAAACAAAAATGCGGTAAACCCGATTTTTCGAGTTTATCGCATTTTATTATTTATATGAGTTTTGCGACGAAAGAGAGGTTAAGGGCTTTGCCCTTAAAACCCAC
>OGQJ01000475.1_pt1 | contig 43574 bp, 37 predicted proteins | sample 1553161 | NCBI WGS metagenome assembly OGQJ01 (sample SAMEA2579923, study PRJEB22360) | human gut metagenome | biome: human gut; feature: human-associated habitat; material: faeces | place: Denmark | collected 2008/2010 | reverse complement strand
AGAATGGCCACAGTGCTGAACTGAACCATGTATCCAGTGTATCTTCATCCTGTGTAAAATGTGTGCATCCGCATTTCGGGCATTTCTCCGGTGCGCCGTGTCCAACTACTACTTCACCACACTCGTCGCAGTAATAAGCCGGAATTCTGTGTCCCCACCAGATCTGACGGGAAATACACCAGTCACGGATATTCTCAAGCCAGTGCAGGTAGATCTTATTGAAACGTTCCGGAACGAATCTTAAGTCGCCGTTCTTGATCGCTTCAATCGCTGGTTTTGCAAGGTCTTCCATCTTAACGAACCACTGCTGCTTAATCATTGGCTCTACGGTTGTGTGGCAGCGGTCATGTGTTCCTACATTATGTGAATGTGGAACCACTTTTACCAGGTATCCCTGCTCTTCCAGATCAGCTACCATCGCTTTTCTTGCTTCGTAGCGGTCCATTCCGGCGTATTTTCCACCGTACTGCTCGTTGATCGTTGCATCATCGTTCATGATGTTAATCTCTGGCAGGTTGTGACGTTTTCCAACTTCGAAGTCGTTCGGGTCATGTGCCGGTGTGATCTTAACCGCACCTGTTCCGAACTCTTTGTCTACATAGTAATCGGCAACGATTGGGATTTCTCTGTCTGTCAGAGGCAGTTTACACATCTTTCCTACGATGTCTTTGTATCTTTCATCATCCGGATGAACTGCGATCGCAGTATCTCCAAGCAATGTCTCCGGACGTGTCGTTGCGATCTCCAGATAGTCATCTGTTCCAACGATTGGATACTTGATATGCCAGAAGAATCCGTCCTGCTCCTCATGTTCAACCTCTGCATCAGAAAGAGAAGTCTTACATACCGGACACCAGTTGATGATTCTGGAACCTTTGTAAATATATCCTTCGTTATATAATTTGATGAATACTTCTTCTACCGCCTTGGAACATCCTTCGTCCATTGTAAAACGCTCTCTGTCCCAGTCGCAGGATACACCTAATTTTTTAAGCTGTCCCTCGATCGTTCCGGCATATTCTTCTTTCCACTGCCATGTTCTTTCCAGAAATTTCTCTCTTCCTAATTCTTTCTTGTCAATGCCTTCTTCTTTTAACTGGTTTGTAACCTTAACTTCTGTCGAGATAGCTGCATGGTCTGTTCCCGGAATCCAGAGTGCATTGTATCCCTGCATTCTCTTATAACGGATCAGAATATCCTGCAGTGTATTATCAAGGGCATGTCCCATGTGAAGCTTACCTGTAATGTTCGGTGGCGGCATTACTGTGGTAAATGGTTTCTTACTTCTGTCAACTTCGGCGTGGAAATATTTGTTATCACACCATTTTTCATATAACTTTGCTTCAATCGCTTTGGGATTGTAAGTCTTTTCCAGGTTTTCGCTCATAGTTTCCTCCTCATTTCACACTTTTTTCACATTTTTTTATTACATGAAAAAACCCTTTACATTACGTAAAGGGCGATTGTAGTCGCGGTACCACCTTCATTATACAGGAAAACTCTTCCCCATATATCTCATCTTATTCTTTAACGGGAACGACTCCGGGATGAACTACTACCGTCTTATCATATGTCTCAGGTTCACTCATCCGGCTCCGAAGCTACCTTCCTACGTCTCGTATTCCTTAAGTGTCTCTCAGCCGATGGATCACTCTCTCTGGTATGGACGAACTTACGTGTACTCCTCTTCATCAATGCCTTTACGTATAAACTACTGAATATGATAGCCATCGAATCCCCATTTGTCAAGGATTTTAGGGATTTTTCAGAAACTCTTAAGGAGTTACACCAGACCGAAACATTTCATGATGAAAAGCCATCCCGTTAACGTAAATGCACTGCACATCGTCGTCAGCATAACTACACTTGATGACACGACACCTTCATGTCCCATATTCTTAGCCATGACATAACTGCTGACCGTGGTTGCTGAACCAAGCATGACTAAGATTGCGATCAGTTTCTCTCTTCGGAATCCGATTACTACCGCAAACGGCATGAACACTGCTACAAATCCCACTAATTTGATAAATGCGGCGATCACGGTCGGTTTGATCTTGCCAAACGCTTTCTTAATATCAAAGGTTGCTCCCATTGCCATCAGTCCCATCGGTGTTGCTACGCCGCCGATACTGCTGACCGCCTTATGTAAGATCACAGGCATCGGAAGTTTCAGCGCTGACCATAACAGACCTGCTGCAATACCGATAATGATCGGATTCGTAATGATGCCGATCAATGTTTTTTTGAGCAGTGCTTTATCCATACCATTTTGTCCCGGTTTGAAAAACGACAGCACAACCACCGCCATAATATTATAAAGTGGTACACTTCCTATGATCATAAGTGGTGCCTGTCCGGAATTACCATAGATATTCTGGATAAATGCGATTCCCAGAAGCGCCGCACTGCTCCGGTAAGCCGCCTGGATAAATTCTCCCTGGATGCTTCTGTCTTTCAACAGGCAGGAGATTCCAATTGCGATCGTGATACTGATCAATGTAATAATAAAACAGAAAATTACGAATTTCGTATCCCACGCTTCCTTGATATCTACGACCGCCAGATCGCCGAATAATAATACCGGCAGTGGTATCCGGAAGACGAATTTGTTCATCTTATTGGCAAACTCTTCGTCCATCCACCCGATCTTATTGAAAAACAGTCCCAATACCATCATTAAGAAAATGGGAACTGTTGCATTTAAACTAAACACCAGATTGTCCATTATACTATATCCTCTCTTGCTTTGATATCAGAAAATATCTGACTCCTTATTCCAGATATTTTCTGATTTCAAAATATGCTTCATAGAGCTGCTCATACGATGTTCTGCAGTTTGCCGGACTGGTGGATGGTAACCCGATTGCCATAATCCCAGTCTTCGGATAACAGAACTTCTTATATAATTGGAACGCTTTCGTTCCCGTCGTAAAGATTGCTTTGATATCAGCACATTCAAGTATCCTGCTCATATCATTCGGCTGTGGATTGCGGATACTGCTGTCATCTGCTCCTTTGATATCACATCCCGCCAACACATCCCATACTGCAATACCATTTCTTAATGCAAATGTAATCTTATCTTCTCTTGTCTCCGGATACGTTTCTCCACAGACATCCGATACAACTTTCCAGAATCTGTTTCTTGGATGGCCGTAGTAGAAGCCGACTTCACGGGATTTCGGAGACGGCATGGTTCCGAGCATCAGGATTTTGGAATGTTCATTGTAGATTGGTTCGAAATTGTGGATGATATGTTGTATTTCCATGTCTGAATCAGCTCCTATTCTTCAATCTTTAATGCAGCTTTACATGTCTTTTTATAACATGCAATTCCATACTTCAAAATTTTGGATTTTTATCTGTCATCTTTCCAGCTCACGATCAACCCTGCAAGCAGGAATACCACTCCTGCTCCGGCAAAGATACATCCCATCCAAAGGAATGCCTTCAGATTCACATCAATCATACGTCCAAGTATTCTGTCCGTCAGTAAGCTGAGTACCTTATTTCCCATAAATCCGATTCCCGGAGCAAAGATAATACCGCAGATCAGACCTTCTACACCAAGCGAAAAGAGACCTCTGTATCTTGGATAGCCCAGTAGAATCGTCAGAACCGCAAGAATCAGGATTGCTGCTCCCGCTGCCACCCGGCACGGTATGGACAGTAATACAGTATAAAGCTTTACAACCTTTCCCTGTACCGTACTGGTATCATTCATATTATCATACAGGTTTGAAGCATAGCTGTTCAGCACATCCTGCACGTCAACCAGTTCTTCTTTCAACTGCTGTTTCATCATTGCCAGCATATCGTCACTTAATTCCGGATTCGTATCCTTAATTTCCTGCATACTGTCATCCAGAATCCGATTCAGTTCTTTTGTTACATCTACGTCTTTGTACGCTTTTCCGCTGGAAAGATCCTCTGTTATCTCGTTCATGACCTTTTGTGTAATTGCCTGTACTTCTCCGTTTTTCTCGATCTTGTTCTGTATCTTTGCGATCCATTCCGTATCATCCGCTCCTGCATAACCGAATACCGCATCCATCATCCGGTGTGAAATTGCAGTATCGACTCCTGCCTGACTGATTGCATCCACCAATACCTTTTTTGCCAGAAAACTTGATCCCAATACCGTTACACTTATGATAAACAACAGTCCGATCAGTACATTTAATATTCTTTTGCCGATTCTCATAATTTGTTTCCTTTCCTTTTTATTTATGCTGCCACACTACATTCCAAAGTTTACAATGAATTTATTGTCTACTCTTATTAATTAGTATGATATACTATATGGAGATGATTATCAACAACCAGCAATTAAAGGACAACTATAAATGAATACAGATAACCAAAATCAAAAAAGTTTCATTGATAAATTACACAAGGAACATACACTTACCAAAGAAGAATGGATCACACTGATCGAGGGACGCACTCCGGAACTTTCCGAATATCTCTTTTCCCTGGCACGCAAAGAGCGCCACCGCTATTACGGACACGACGTCTACGTGCGCGGACTGATCGAATTTACCAACTATTGTAAAAATGACTGTCTCTACTGCGGCATACGGAAAAGCAATGGAAACGCACACCGGTATCGTCTGTCAGAAGAAGACATCCTGAATTGTTGTAAAGAAGGATATGACCTTGGCTTCCGTACCTTTGTCTTGCAGGGTGGAGAAGACGGATATTATACAGATGAACGTATCATCCATCTGATCCGGATGATCAAAGAGCAATATCCCGACTGCGCCATCACCCTCTCCATCGGTGAAAAATCAAAAGAAAGTTACCAGGCTTACTTCGATGCAGGCGCCGACCGTTATCTTCTGCGTCATGAAACTTATAATCACGAACATTACAGACAGCTTCATCCATCAAACCTTAGTCCCGGCCACAGACAGCAGTGTCTGCGTAACTTAAAGGACATCGGTTATCAGGTCGGCTGCGGATTCATGGTGGGATCGCCTTATCAGACACCGGAACATCTGGCGGAAGATATGCTTTTCATGAAAGAACTGAATCCACACATGATTGGAATCGGTCCGTTCATCCCACACCATGATACCCCATTTGCCGGAGAAGCTGCGGGAACACTGGAGCTTACCTTATATATGCTTGGTCTGATTCGTCTGATGATTCCAAAGGTTCTGCTTCCGGCCACAACTGCACTTGGAACCATCCATCCGAAAGGACGTGAACTCGGAATCCTTGCCGGAGCCAATGTCGTAATGCCAAATCTCTCACCAACGGAAGTCCGGAAAGATTATCTTCTATATGATAATAAAATCTGTACCGGAGATGAATCCGCCCAGTGCAGACATTGTCTGGAAATGCGGATGAAATCCGTTGGATATCAGGTTGTAACAGACCGTGGAGATTCCCTGAATATTTAATCATTGAAACAATACCGCAGATTCATACAGTTTTAACATTTTTATATGGTCAGCTTTACACATAGCTGTCAGAAAGCGAGGAATACATCATGAGTTTAAACAACACTCCCTCTTCAGAACGTACACATATCGGAATCTTTGGCAGGCGTAATGCCGGAAAATCAAGCCTGATCAATGCACTTACCGGACAGAATCTGGCAATCGTATCCGATGTACGCGGAACCACGACCGATCCGGTGTTCAAAGCCATGGAACTACTTCCGCTTGGTCCGGTTGTCATGATTGACACTCCAGGTCTCGATGACACAGGAGAACTCGGAAAACTTCGTATCCAGAAAGCCTATCAGGTCTTGAACAAGACGGATATTGCTGTACTTGTAGTTGATGGAACCACCGGAATCACCCCACAGGACAATGCAATTCTTACACGTATACAGGATAAAAAAATCCCTCTCCTGCTCGTCCTCAATAAAGCTGATCTGGTATCCGAACATGTACACCAGGAAATGATCGTATCCACACACCTGAAATATAAGATTCCTCTGGAAAATATTCTGTGGACCAATACCACAGAACATCTTCATATTCATGAATTGAAGGAACGGCTCGGATCTCTGGTTCCTTCTGAAGATTCTTCCAGATTCATTGTGCGTGATCTTGTAAAACCCGGGGATTTTGTCGTGCTGGTGGTTCCGATCGACTCGGCGGCACCAAAGGGAAGACTGATTCTTCCGCAACAGCAGACGATCCGTGATCTTCTCGATGCCGGTACAACTGCCATTGTGGTAAAAGAGACGGAACTTAAGAGTACTCTGGACTCACTGGGCAAAAAACCTGCGCTTGTGATCACCGACAGTCAGGCATTTAAAGAAGTTGACAAAGATACACCTTCTGATATCCTTTTAACTTCATTTTCTATCCTTTTTGCAAGATACAAGGGAAATCTGGAAACCGTTGTCAGAGGCGCACGTGCATTAGACACACTGGAAGACGGAGATACCATTCTGATCAGCGAAGGCTGCACCCACCATCGTCAGTGTGACGATATCGGTACTGTCAAACTGCCTCGCTGGGTATGCGAATATACCGGAAAAGACGTGTCCTTTGAATTTACCAGCGGAACCGAATTTCCTCTGGATCTGACCCGATATAAGATGATCATCCATTGTGGTGGATGTATGCTGAACGAGCGTGAGATGAAATACCGCCTGAAATGTGCCGATGATGCAGATATCCCGATCACAAATTATGGCACTGCGATTGCATACATGAAGGGAATTCTGGAACGGAGTATCGAGATATTCCCACAATTACGAAAATAAACGAACGCTTTATATATAAAGGAGATTTTTATGCAGATCAGAAAAGCGACAATGAATGACCTCCCGGATATCCTTGCAATCTATGCCTATGCCCGGGAATATATGAAAGAACATGGAAACCCTGACCAGTGGAAGGACAACTATCCTCCGTTAGAACTGACTACACAGGACATCCGTTCCGGCTGCTTACATGTCTGTATCATCCGGGCAAATGACCGGGAACAGATTGGCGGTGTATTCTATTTTCATCCGGAAGAAGATCCCGATTATCTGAATATTGACGGTTCCTGGTTGAATTCCTGCCCTTATGCCGTTGTTCACAGAGTTGCCACAGCACCGGACACGAAAGGCATTGCCACCTTCTGCCTGAACTGGGCTTATGAACAGTTTCCGAATATTAAGATTGATACACACGATGATAATATCCCGATGCAGCATCTGCTCGCCAAATTAGGCTTCACATGCTGTGGGCATACTACATTGAAAAGCGGTGATAGCCGCCTGATCTATCAGAAAGCTGAATAAACTCAGCAGAGCAGCAGTTACACAGGGATAATTTTTGGGCTTTTACTGTGCTAACACTTTCTCAACCTCTTCTATCGGAAGTCTTATTACTCACTTTAGATTTCCTATAGATTATCTTAAGATTTTTCATATTTTCTTTAGCTCTATAACACAAATTAGAAACATTTACCATGTATTATATAATCATCAACAACAAAGAAGTCACTCAGGTATCAGAAATATGAAGCAACTTTTATCTGGTCTGGCTTCGCCTAAAAAATCCTTCGGTTATTTAATAAAAGATAACAACCGAGTTTATATATATCATTTTTCTTTTTCATAACTTTTTTCCTTTTGGGCATCCGATGTGGATGCCCATTTTTAATACTGGCATGCGGACAAGCATCTGCTATTCTTTTTTCTTTTCCAGCGAATAACTCTCTATTTTCACTTTCCTGTTTAAGATTCCCTTCTCCCAGATCATCAGATGAATCTGATAACCGATACTGTCTTTTGCAATCTCGAATGGTTCTTCTCTTAAAATAACAGAATCTTTTCCTTCCTTTTGCAATTGCTGTCTTCTTTCTTCCACCTTGTGCATCAGTTGCTGACATCTTACATCCATCTCTTCTCCGAATGAACGTTTCTTGTATCCTGAAACTGTTTTTCTCAACTTTTCATCCAACAGATCGACCACTTTTGCATGCGCATTCCGGTGAAGCATTGCTGCAATTTTCTTTGCAATATATGGCTTTGGATGTTTCCGGTAGTTCTTTAATATCTTCAGCAATCCTTTATCATCCGCCTCTGCGGCCAGTTTCTCCATCACTGCAATTGCTTCTTCTGTCGGCACCCATGGCTCTACTCTTGGGACGATGTATTGTTCCGGCACTGCAGGATAACAGCAGTAATTAAGCGGCGGAAAATCCACCAGCATCGCAAGCTTTCGTTCCTCTGGTGTACAGTATTCCCCTCCCAGATAATCATACTTGTCTCTCATGATTGCCAAACGGTATTCCAGCTGCCGCAGATATTCATAATCCTTCATCCAGAAATGTCCGATCTCCCCATAATTATACAGATGGACATCTGTCAGCAGATCTTCGAAAAATATCGTGACGACTGAATCTCCCTGATGGACCACAAGAATGTACTCCATATCTTCAAAACTTATCGATGCCGATATCTCTCCTTCATAGTCCGGTCTGTATTCCCCTGTCATTCTAGCATTGTGAAATACAAGAAAGCTTTCCACCGCATCATTCATCAGATATACCAGTCGGATATCCGGTTGCCCTGAAATTGATCGCTCCGGAAAAATCAGCTCAAACTGTTCCTGTTCCAGAAGCTCTTGCAACATTACAAATGCATCCACTATTCTTTCTCTCCTTCATTTGCCTCTTCAACCACAACTTCCGGTTCCACTTCCCCATGATCTTCTACATAATCAAATCGCAATACCGCCTGCGGCCAGTTCAAACTGATCCTTGCATTCTTCTGCTTTTCTTTTCCGGCTTTCTGAATCAGCTCCAGAAGTTCTTCCAAAACAGCTTTCGTCAGATAACCGCCCCGCCAGTGAAACGTAAATACTCTTCCTTTTTTTGCGGTCTGTAATGCTCTTCTATATACATCTTCTGTCTTTGTAAACGACCGTTTCTTCTCTTTATAATAGAAACGGTCCCCATCTTCGCACTTTGGTGCCGGAGCGATCAACGGCTCATGATCTCTGAAAATGCTTTTATCATCCAGGTTGAAATAGTCGTAGCGGATTTCTTTTTTGTCATTTCCGAGTGTATTGTCAAATGTCGCATCCAGATGATAATAATTTCCACCAATTCTCACAATGTTCCAAGTATGACGGTATTTGACTCCTTTCTCCGGATTGTTACCGCAGACTGCGATCATACACCAGATCCCGAGTGCATCGCACAGCACTTTCACTGATTTTGCAATTCCTTCACAGACCCCGACACCCTGTCCGAGCGGTCCGATGATCTCATGGGAATATGACTTTTTTAATTTATCATAGTGTACATTTTCACAGATGAAATCATGTACATATTTTTCCTTTTCCCATTCGGATTTATCTTTTACCGGTCTTACGAGCTTTTCTACTCTGGACTTCAGTGCTTTTTGATGTTCCTTTATTTTGTTTTTATCAAATAAATATTCCGGGATAAAAATGAAATTGGGCGAATCCGGATAATACTTGTACTTATACCCGGTTGCCCAGAAGATTTCCGGATGATCCAGACGCAGGCGGAAGAATACATTATAAAGTTCCTCCGCCTCCATTCCTGGAATCTGTATTGAATCTGAGATTTCAAGCAGTCCCTGCCGGATGGCATGATAGGCTGTCTGCTGTACTTTGTTCATCTTGCTATAATAATATGGTTCCACGATTATCTCTCCATTTTTATCTTTTTAAATCTGAACCCATTATAGCAAATTTTCACATATTTTGTATATTTCATATCCATTATGTATTTTGTAGCGGTTGTAAATTTTATATAGATTCTACATTTTTCGTCGCCACAATATCCACACCGGTACCGGCCACATCCTTCACCAGTACATCTCCGATATGTACCGGTGCCGGAACTTCCACACTCTTCAGTGCTTTCACACATTCAAAGATTTTTCCTTTCGGAATATCTTCCTTTGTCTTCACCGATACCATATCCGCATCACCGCCGGATACTCTTACCGTAGAAGTTACGATTCTGGTTGGATTAGTCACTTCTTTTCTTGCATATACGTCTCCTCGTTTGCAGGTATTTCCTGTTACACTGATCACTTCATCGGCTTCCATTGTCACGATCAGAGGACAGCCCATCGGACAGCCAATACATGTCAGTTCTCTCGTTGTTACTGTTCCCATCCTCTACGCCTCCTCTATCTTTACTGTAATTGTCTTCAGACCCGGATACTTCATAAGCTGTTCTTTCGTAAGTTTAATCTGCTCCATCTCTCCCGGTGCAACAACCGGACGTTTCTTATGTATCACACGTTCTTCATCAAAATATACACTTACATAACAGTTCTTGTATACACCGCCCACACGGAAGCGCACTGTAAGATTCTCATCCATATGAACCGGATTAATGGTACTTGGAACTGTATAACGCACGCCTTCTACCGGATTCAATACAATCTCTGCTGCCTCTTCCCTACTATGCTTATCTCTATCGTCGGTATCTGCCTGTAAGTTCTTCACATATTCTGCTGCATTTCTTCCCGCAGTCTTCGCTTCTTCCGACACAAAATCCACCAGGTCATGTACATGCAGTACATTTCCACATGCAAATACACCTTCGATATTAGTCTCCAGGCTTTCATTGACTTTCGGTCCTGATGTGACAGGATTCATATCTACGCCCATACCTCTGGATATCTCATTTTCCGGAATCAGTCCGCAGGAAAGTAATAACGTATCACAAGTGTATTCTTCTTCTGTTCCCGGAATCGGCTTTCCTTTACCGTCCACTTCTGCCAGTGTGATTCCTTCAACTCTTTCTTTTCCTTTGATATCTACAACCGTGTGGCTTAATTTCAAAGGAATATCATAGTCATTCAGGCACTGTACAATATTACGCTTTAAACCACCGGAATACGGCATCAGTTCTGCTACAACTTTGACCTTTGCACCTTCCAGTGTCATACGTCTTGCCATGATCAGCCCGATATCGCCAGAGCCTAAGATTACAACTTCTCTTCCCGGCATATACCCTTCCATATTGACCAGCCGCTGCGCTGTTCCTGCTGAATAAATGCCTGCCGGACGATACCCCGGAATGTTCAATGCACCTCTGGAACGCTCACGGCATCCCATAGCCAGGATGACTGCACCTGCCTGTATTTCAAATAATCCTTCTTCCCGGTTCATCGCTGTTACAATTTTATCTGAGCTGATGTCCATAACCATCGTATGTAATTTGTATTCGATTCCAAGATCCGTTACCTGTTTGATGAATCTTCCGGCATATTCCGGTCCTGTCAGTTCCTCTTTAAATATATGAAGACCGAAACCATTATGAATACACTGATTCAGAATTCCACCCAGTTCTTTATCTCTTTCCAGGATCAGAATATCCTGAATCCCATTTTCTCTTGCTGATACGGCCGCCGCAAGTCCTGCCGGGCCTCCGCCAATAATTACTATATCGTATGTTTTCATAATCTATCTTCCTTTTTCTATTACAGCTGATCCTTATTCGTTCCTGTGATAATTTGGGATTTTCCGCCGGATTTCGTGATCTCTGACATCGGAATATCCAATTCTCTTGCCAGTATCTCCATCGTTCTAGGGGAACAGAAACCGGCCTGGCACCGCCCCATACCTGCTCTGGTTCTGCGCTTTACGCCGTCTAATGACTTTGCTCCAAGTGGTCTATGGATTGCATCGATAATCTCACCTTCTGTGATCATCTCACATCGGCAGATAATATTACCGTATGCCGGTTTCTCTTTGATCAATGTCACTCTTTCTTCTTTAGTCAGAGTGTTTGGATCCAGGATTCCTTTTCTTGTTGCAATGAAATTTTCTTTTTCTTCCAAATGAAGCTTTTCTTTCAAAATCCCCGCAACCATCTCACCGATTGCCGGACTACTGGTAAGTCCCGGAGATTCAATTCCTGCACAGTCAATAAATCCTTTCGCATTTTCTACTTCTTCTATGATAAATTCATGTCCTTCTTCATGTGCACGAAGTCCTGCAAATGAAGTAATTACCTGACGCATCGGTATATCTTTTACATTCTGTCCTGCTTTTGTAAGTACCTGATCCAGTCCTTCTCTTGTCGTATTCGTTCCTTCTTTTTCTTCTATATCGATCGCTGTCGGTCCAAGAAGGAGATTGCCGTGTGCAGTCGGTGTAACCAAAATTCCTTTTCCGAATTCATTTGGCAGAGCAAATATTGTCTTGCTCACATGTGCGCCTGCTGTTTTATCCAACAGACAATAATCACCTCTTCTTGGTGTGATGTGTATCTTCTTTTCACTGACCATATTGTGGAATTTGTCTGCATAAACACCGGCCGCATTCACCACATATTTCGTCTTGAATACACCCTGATTCGTGTGAATTTCCCAGATATCATCCTTTTTTTCCAATCTCTGTACTTTTGTATCAAATTTGAATTCCACACCATTTTCACAGGCATTTTCTGCCATCGCAATATTCAATCCAAATGGACATACGATTCCGGCTGATGGTGCATAAAGTGCTGCATATACATTATCTACAATATTCGGCTCCATTTCGAGCACTTCTTCTCTGTTCAGGATCTGAAGTCCCGGCACGCCATTTGCCACTCCTCTGTCATACAATGCCTGCAATTTATCCATATCTTCTTCTCTCAGACAGATTACCAGCGAACCAACTCTCTGAAATGGGAAATCCAGTTCTTTCGATAACTGTTCCATCATTGCATTTCCGCGGACATTTAACTTTGCCATCAATGATCCTTCTTTTGCATCATATCCTGCATGTACAATTCCACTGTTGGCTTTTGACGTTCCACAGCAGACATCTTCTTCTTTTTCTAATACACATACCTTTGCTTTATAACGGGACAACTCCCTTGCTGCTGCCGAGCCTGAGACTCCGCTTCCAATTATTATCACATCATACATATTTTTATCTCTCCTTATCTAATATCTGTATGATTTTTTGAAAAAAGAGCCTGACAAGTAAACGCATCACGAATATGCGGTTATCCTGTCAGGCTCTCTTCTCTCACGCCTCTTATTCTATTTTCTTCGTTATTTTACCACGGAATAGCACCAAAAAGCAATACCGCAGCAACAGCTCCTATTACCTGTCTTTATTCAGTTTTTAATCTTCTTTTGCCCAGCCGTAAGCATATTTTACAGCTTTGTTCCAGCCTTTGATCATCTTGCTTCTCTGCTCCTCATCAATCTTAGGCTCGAATGTCTGATCGATTGCCCAGTTCTTGATCACATCTTCTTTGCTTTCCCAGTATCCGACTGCAAGACCTGCAAGATAAGCAGCTCCCATTGCCGTTGTCTCTACACACTGCGGACGGTTTACCGGTGCGTTAATGATATTCGCCTGTGTCTGCATCAGGAAATCGTTGGCACTTGCGCCGCCGTCAACCTTCAGTGCAGCAAGATCGATTCCGGAATCTGCTTTCATTGCAACAAGAACATCATTTACCTGATATGCCAGTGATTCCAGTGTTGCGCGGATAATGTGATATTTGTTCACTCCACGTGTAATTCCTACAATGGTTCCTCTTGCATACTGATCCCAGTGTGGTGCTCCAAGTCCTGTAAATGCAGGTACTACATAACATCCATTCGTATCTTTCACTTTCTTTGCCATATATTCAGAATCCGGTGCAGAATCAATAATACGAAGTTCATCTCTCAACCACTGGATCGCTGCTCCTGCTACAAAGATCGAACCTTCCAGCGCATAATTTACTTTGCCGTCTAATCCCCATGCAACGGTCGTAACCAGACCATTTTTAGAAAATACCGGCTTTTCTCCTGTATTCATCAGAAGGAAACATCCTGTTCCGTATGTATTCTTTGCTTCTCCGGCATTGAAACATGTCTGGCCGAATAAAGCTGACTGCTGATCTCCTGCTGCTCCTGCGATTGGGATCGGACCTCCGAGATAAGATGGATCTGCCTCTCCGTAGATGCAGCTTGATGGTTTTGGTTCCGGTAACATACATTTTGGAATATCCAGTTCTTCCAGAATCTCGTCATCCCACTCCAGTGTATTAATGTTAAATAACATCGTACGTGATGCATTCGAATAGTCTGTCACATGTGCTGCACCTTTCGTCAGTTTCCAGATCAGCCATGTCTCAACGGTTCCAAATAATAATTCTCCTCTTTCTGCTCTTTCTCTTGCTCCCGGCACATTATCAAGGATCCATTTTACCTTTGTTCCAGAGAAATATGCATCGATGACCAGTCCGGTTTTTTCACGGAATTTATCTGTTAATCCTTTTTCTTTTAAGGAATCACAATATTCTGATGTTCTGCGGCACTGCCATACGATCGCATGATGTACCGGTTCTCCTGTTTCTTTATCCCAGACGATTGTTGTTTCACGCTGATTTGTGATACCGATCGCTGCAATATCTTCTGCCTCTGCATTGATCATATTCATTGCTTCTACCGCAACACCAAGCATACTTGCCCAGATCTCATCTGCATCATGCTCTACCCAGCCCGGTTTTGGGAAATACTGTGTGAATTCTCTCTGTGCCACACTGCACATCTCACCTTTCTCATTAAACAGAATACATCTGTTACTGGTAGTTCCTGCATCCAATGCCATTACATATTTTGCCATATTCATTTCCTCCTGATTTTTCATTTCATTTTACTTGTTACTTTTTCGCATGCGTTCTATTTAAATTGCTCCCTCAAGCAATTAAATACTCTGTTTTCTCTTATACAGTTATTACATCTTCCATACCTGATGATTGGTTGATGATACTGCAATTGCTCCGGCTGATAATGCAGCCATCACATCTTCCTTATCTGTGATCAATCCTCCTGCTATGATCGGTGTCCTCACTGAAGCACAGATCCGTTTGATCACTCTTGGCATCACACCCGGAAGTACTTCTATAAAATCCGGTCTCACCATATGTTGTTGCTGTCTGATATTTTCAAATGCCATGGAGTCCAACAGAAAATATCTGAGAACCGTATACATTCCAAGTTCTTTCGCTTTCTTGATCAGTGACGGCTTTGTTGATATGATTCCATCTGCTTCTGTATGTTCTTGCAGATATTCTACCGAAATTTCTTTCGGGCTGAGTCCGCTGATCAGATCTACATGTACCATCGCAACCTTTCCGGCATCTTTCACCCGTTTTACAATCCTGTCTATCGAACAGACATCTCCAAATAATATAAAAATCACCTGTATCTCTTCTATTGCACAACATTTTTCTATATCTTCCATACTTTTCACAGCCGCAATGATCGGATTACTCCCGACTGCATCATAAAATATCTGATCCATTTTTCCATCTCTCATCCTTTTGTCAAACTTTTATATTTTCAATTTATTCTATTACATTTTGTATTATTTTTCAAAAAAAGGAGCGCGACTAAAAGCAATCGTTTGATTACTTGTATCCGCTCTCCTATCTCAACTCTTTTGTTCAACTGCGTTTACTATATCACAGTGCACAATTTTTCTCAATGACATTTGTCATTTTTTTGTTTTTCATCTATTATATACAATTCTCTTTCCAGTTCCTTTTGTTGAAACGCATCAATTTTTTGCCTTTTCAACAAATATTTTTAGTTATTTCATCAACATGCCTGATGCATTTCTAACAAACTCTATATTTCACAAAGAATTACAGAAACTGACTAAACTCTACCTTCTCTTCATTAGGTCCTTTAATCGTAAAAAATTTTACTCCATTGTCCCAGAATGGCAGGAAATGAATCTCGTCATTTGTCGTATTCAGATCCATTGCACAGACTTCTTTGTATGTCTCTTCGATATCTTTTACATCAATTGCGACATGATCAATGGCTCCGGCTTTCATCGTTGCCTCATCTGATTCATATGTCTCGATCACCAGGTTTTCTAATTTTAAGAATGCTACTTTTGCACCCTCATTCACCGTCTCAAATGCCGGTTCAAAACCAAGTTTTGCAAAAAATGCTTTTGTTGCTTCCATGTCCTTTGTTGGAATTCCGATGTGCTGGATTCCTGTTGCGTAATTTTTCATGTTATTCTTCCTCCTTTTGATTGTCATATTTTACTCGTTTGGGAATATCATCATTTTACCATTTTTTCCACGGATTTTGAATACTTCATTGATCTCACCCAATGAAAGTCTGTCGGAGATCAAAAATACTGCTGTATCCTCTCCTCATTCAGTTCTTCTCCGATCACGATCACAACTTCCTGTCCTTCCGGAATTGGACAAATTCTCATCTCCTGATGTGTGGCATTTAATTCCAGCCACTCGCCAGCTTCATCTTTCAAGAATCCTTTGACACGGAATACTCGTCCACATTCTTTATCCTCCAGAATGTTCTTTGCTGCTTCTATGATCTCGTCTGTCGTCTTATCCAGATTCATAAAATACAGAGATTTAAATGTCTCTCCCTCTTCGATATGCATCTTCCGGTAATTCTCCGGTACATATCCACAGGATAAAAATGTCTCATAATCTGCCTCATCAAATGCCGTCCAGTCTTTTACCACAATCTCATCCTTAAATCTTCTTTTGCACTGTACTTTCTCCATTGCAGCATTCAGGTGTGAGACTGTATTTTCAATCTCTTTCTCCGACGCTTCCTGGCTTCTGCTGAGTACGATGCATCCTGCATTCGCAGCCTCGGATGCCAGCAGATAGTCTGCTTCATCCGACAGTTTCTCCTCCAGTTTTGCGTCAACGACCGTGATCACATTCCCAATCTCATACCATCTGTCGATCGGATCATCCCGTAATACATCGAAAAATTCATCCACATCATAGATACCCGACGGCTCTACGATCACACGGTCATAGCCGCACATTCCCATTGCAATCAGTTTTGTACGGAAACGTCTTCTGTGGCATTCCGCATCACATCCTCCGGCAATCATCTCCAGTTCACAGTTCTCGCCTTCCAGATCTTTTAACAGCATCATATCTACGTTGACTGCACCGTAATCATTTTCCAGTATTCCGATATTTGCCCCACTGTCGATCAGATATTTTGCATATTTTTTTATAAATGTTGTCTTTCCGGATCCTAAGAATCCTGTGATCAGATCTATCTTTACCATTTCACCCTGCTACCTCGAATATTTTCTTTCCTGCAAATTGCAATTCCCTAATTCCGGTTTAGCGATGCTTCCATATACATCTTATTATTAACTGTCATGTCAAATAAAAAAACATATCATAAAGTATAACCTTTTTTTCAAGGCTATGCAAGAACACAAAGAGCGGCTGCCCTACAACAAGCAGCCACTCTTTATTATTTTTTATTATTTTATTTATTTCTTTCCACCAAAGATAAATCCCATAAATCGGATATAAGTATACACAACCAGAACAACCGCAATAATCGTCTCGATCAATACCACATATTTCAGGAACGGCATCGGATGTCCCATATTCATTGCACATGCCATCGTCTGTTTTGAAGCGATCGCACTGATGACAAATGGGAAGGTGAATGCCGCATAGCTTGGAAAAAATGGCATCTTCAGATAGCCGATTGCTTTTACAAGTGCAAAGATGTAGATCACCGTTGCAACTACAAACATTCCCATTAGGAATCCGTAAGATTTCGGCATGACAGACTGTACATATCCTGCGATACAGAGGCTTGTCGGTGCCGCATAGATACAGATCAGTGGTTTTGCCGGATCTGGTACTTCTTTCACCGTCACATAGCGGTATGTAACCAGGATCAGTAACAGGATCAGTGTCACAAATCCAAACCAAAATGCTGCACTTCCGATTGCAAGTTTCTCATAAGCAGGTGCCGTGACTGATGCAACGACAATTCCAACATATACGATATAATAACTTGCGAATACCTTTGGCATCTGCAATTTAAATACAAATTTCACCGTAAAATAAATGATCAGCACGATATGTAATGCGATCGCAAACAGCCAGATATAATAAGCCGCCTGTCCGATAAATGGTTTTACATAGGTACTTAAGATCATAAGTGCCATCGGAAATGTTCCTGATACGCTTGCCATGATCGGATTCTTCATATCTTCCTTCACAGCTCCCGGAAACATAATTAGCTTCAGAAGTGCCAGGATCAGCAGAAATGCTGCGAACACTCCACATACATAACGGATTCCTTCTGAATAGCTCTGAAGCAGGTTCCCTAAAGCTGCCGCTCCAAGCATGACTCCGCAGATTGGAATCGGTATTTTTTTGATTACATCTTTCATAATATCTTGTCTTCCTTTCTAGTCTGGATCTATGTATTCTAGATATCTGCAATTGCACGACGTTCTGCCGGTTCATCAATTTCGTCCAGATTCTTGATTCCCAGTTCACGACAGACAATCTGTGCTACTTTCCATGCGCACAGCCCTGTGAAAAAGATACACTGTTCTTTGTGCTCACCCTGTCCCATGTTGAATTCTTTTGTCAGAACTCTGCAGCAGATTGCATTCTTCCCATTAGCTTTCTTGAACCAGTCATGCAGTTCGTGAACCAGTTCCATACATTTTACGCTCTTTGGATTGGTTGGCCCGTCCTGCTCTGTTCTTCCGAAGAACATTCCAAGTGCAAGCAGACCTCCGTTGAATGCGCCACAGACACATCCCGATTTGCCTGCTCCGACAGCCATACCGGATGACATTGCAATGACTTCTTTTGGTACATCCAGTTTAAATTCATCACGGATGGTGCACATCAATGCCTCACAACAGTAATACCCGCTTTTAAAATTCTTCTCTGCTGCTCTTTGCACCGCTCTTGGGCTGATTTCTGTTACTCCGATGTTCATAAGTAATTCCTCCTGTTTTCCTTTTATTGAATATTTTCAAAAAACTTCTGTTTTTATTATATATAGATACAACTTATTTGTTAAAATGATATTTTTTATATATCACATTACTTATCATGTCTCTCTATATCCATAAATACATATACAAAAAGTCATATATCAGATTCATGCCATTATAATCTGATATATGACTTCTTCTATATTTATTCCATATTTATCCAACCAGATGCATCATATTGATCAGGAATATCCAGCTCAGTCCATAATATGATATAACTGCTACAAGGTCGTTGACCGTTGTGATAAGTGGTCCGGATGCTACCGCCGGGTCTACATGGATCTTCTTGAAGAACAGTGGAATCAGTGTTCCGACCGCTCCCGAGATTACCATTGCCAGCAGCAGTGAGACTCCGATACATCCGGATACCGCATATGCGAATACAAACGTCTTTCCTTTGAATAATGCAATGTAAAGTCCGATCAGTGCAAACGACAGAATTCCCAGGATCGAACCGTTCGAGAATGCAATCTTCATTTCCTTAAATACCAGCTCTGCCTTCTGCTTTCCGGTCAGCGATTCATCCATCAGTACGCGGATTGTTACAGCCAGTGACTGGGTACCTACGTTACCTGCCATATCCAGGATCAGTGACTGGAAGCACATGATAATCGTAAGCTGGCTTACCACTTCTTCAAATAGACCGACTACAGATGAAACGATCATTCCAAGACCTAATAATACCAGCAGCCATGGAAGTCTCTTCTTGATACTCTCCTTTAACGGCTCCTTCAGATCTTCCTCTGCGGTCAGACCGGCGAACTTCGCATAGTCTTCACCCATCTCATCATCGACCAGGTCTACCATGCTCTGGGATGTGATGACTCCTAGGAGCTTGTTGTCATTATCCAGTACCGGAATCGAATCCTCGGAATAATCTTTCAGTCTCTCAATACAGTCATCGATCAGCTCATTACCATATACATATGGATACGATGTTGCGATCAGATCCTCCAGCAGGGATTCTCTTCTCGCAATGATCAGATCTTTCAGATCCATTGCTCCGTAAAATGTATTATCTTCCGTTACCATAAATAACGTAGAAATGTTATCATTCTTTGCCGCCTGGTCTACCAGACTGCTCATTGCCTGCTTCACCGTCAGATTCTCACGGATCATGATGCAGTTTGTTGTCATTCTGCTTCCGATCTCCTCCTCATCAAAGGAAGCGATGATTGCCATATCCTTTCTGGCATCGTCATCCATTAATTCTATCAGAAGATTCTTCTTCTCCTTTGGCATCATCTGCAGAACATCTACTACAGCATCTGTCTCCATCGCAGACAGGATTGCTGCTGCTTTCTTGATATCCATCTCATCCAGATATTCGGCTGCTGCCTGTTCATCAATATGCTCAAAGATGTCTGAAAGCATGTCCAGATCCAGAATTCTACAGATTTTTCTTCTTTCGGTGATCTTCAGCTGCGGAAATACTTCAGCAAGGTCATTCGCATGATAATCTTCCAGTCTGCTTCTCATAATCCCCGGTGATGTATTGCTTCTGATGATTTCCAGTATTTCAACTGTGTAATCTTTATTTTCCATACCTTTACCTCCTACCCTTTTTTCCTCACGTGAAATATAACCATGGCACAGATTGCCCGGTTTTCTTCACCACAAATACACTGCAGGATATGTAACGATCATATCCTCCATCAACGACTGCTACTATTCACTTGTCATACTCATTGGGAAATAGGATAAGAAATAAAAGAAATCTATAATGTATATCGCAGCGATACTTACATCTAACAGAACCGACTGTTGCTTAATAAACTTTTTTGTTCCCATCCTATGCTGCTACTTCGCCCATGACTATCGCAACCGTCCATTCTGTTCACCTGCCTTTTTCTTTGAATTTTATTATTTATTTTCTAACTATTTTGTGCGGCATATAACTGCCCGCAACATATTATAAACGCTCAGAATATGAATTTCAAGCTTTTCCCCGATACTTTTCCTTAATCTAACATAATGTTTCCGGAGATTTTACTTTTCCGGAATTGTACATAAATATAAACATCTCAGTTCCCGGTTTTTGCAAATTGCTTCCTATGTTATACTGAATTGTTGTTTTTATAGATTAGAGGAATAAAAAAGAGAGAGAGGGTAAAATCAACATATGAACTCATTAAAACCAATGTTACTGACTTCACTGAAATCTTACGACCGTTCCCAGTTTGTAAAAGATGTGACCGCAGGAATCATTGTCGCAATCATTGCACTTCCGTTGTCCATAGCACTTGCACTTGCATCTGGTGTCGGACCGGAAGCCGGAATCTTCACTGCGATTGTTGCAGGATTTGTCATCTCTGCACTTGGCGGAAGCAGTGTCCAGATTGCCGGACCTACTGCTGCATTTGCAACTATCGTTGCAGGTATCGTTGCAAAAGACGGGTTAGACGGACTTGTGATTTCAACCATCCTTGCAGGTATCTTTCTGATCCTGATGGGATTCTGCCATTTTGGAAGCCTGATCAAATTCATTCCATATACGATCACAACGGGCTTCACTTCAGGAATTGCAGTTACGATCGTGATTGGGCAATTGAAAGATTTCTTCGGCATAACTTATCCCGACGGCGTAAAACCAATCGAAACGACCGAAAAATTCAAAGCATTTGCAGAAAATATCTCTACGATAAATACAGATGCCTTAATCGTCGGAATCGTAAGTCTCGCGATCCTGATTATCTCACCGATGCTCTTAAAGAGAATTCCGGGATCGCTGATTGCCGTTATTGCCGGAATCCTGATGGTACAATTCCTGCCGCTTAAGGTCTCCACGATTGGGAATCTTTACACGATCAGCAATTCCCTTCCTTCATTCCATCTGCCTGAGGTTAATGTACAGATTGTCCAGAATGCGATTCCAAATGCATTTACCATTGCTGTACTTGCTGCCATCGAATCACTTCTTTCCTGCGTTGTTGCAGACGGAATGATCAACGGGAAGCACCGTTCCGACATGGAACTGGTTGCACAGGGTGCAGGTAATATTGCTTCTGCTTTATTTGGAGGAATCCCTGCCACAGGTGCAATTGCAAGAACTGCTGCCAATATCAAAAACGGCGGACGTACACCCGTTGCCGGAATAGTCCACTCCGTCACACTGGTCATCGTACTTGTTGTCCTGATGCCATTTGCCGGAATGATCCCGATGCCGACTATTGCAGCGATCCTGTTCATCGTTGCCTATAATATGTGCCAGTGGCGTACATTCACCCATCTGGTGCGCACCGCTCCGAAGAGCGACATCATTGTATTGTTCACCACATTCCTTCTGACCATCCTGTTTGATCTGGTGGTTGCGATTGAGATCGGTATGGTACTTGCATGTCTCCTCTTCATCAAACGTATGAGCGAAGAAACTCATGTAGACAGCTGGGTCTATGTAGATGATGACACCCCGGATGTTGATGAACAACTGAAGGAACTGCCATTGCAGATCCGTGTCTACGAAATCACCGGACCATTATTCTTCGGCGCTGCAGATGCAATCGAACACATTGTTGTCAAAGACTTTACACGCTGTCTGGTTCTTCGTATGCGAAGTGTTCCTGCAATTGACAGTACTGCTATGAACGCATTATTCAATCTTACAAAGGTATGTGAAAATAAAGGAATTACGCTGGTATTCTCGCATGTAAATAAACAGCCTCTGAATGTTATGAAAAAATCCGGATTCGTAGATTTGGTTGGACGTGAGAATTTCTGTCCAAATATATCAGCCGCGCTTAAACATGCGGAAGAGTTAATTCAGTAGTAGATAGAATCTACAGGTATACAAAAAGGCAGAGCACTCTCTGCCTTTTTTGTTTCGCCCGCAACTTCAATTTTCCATTCTGAACGTCCAGATCATCCTCATCCGGATAATTTCCTATCAGTTTTTCAGCTTTTTCTTCTTCCCATTCAACTTCACTTTCCTCTTCTTTTAAATTACAGAAGACTGCTAATTTCTGATTATCCGTTGTTCTTGTATAAGCCATCACTTCCTCTTTATCCTCTTCCAGGAACTGAATCTTTCCTTCTGAAATTACCGGCATTTCTTTCCTGAGAGCAATCAATTTCTTATAGAAATTTAAATTTCATTCGTAAGGCATTTGATACACACGGAATAAAGCTTGAAAAGGCGTTCCAGTGAATGTGAAAGAGGCGTTGGTAATTCTTAAGGGGTAAAATTCTGCGTTAGGTTTTCAAAATTTGACTGTCTGAGGCGTATGCCGAGTTTCAAATTTTGAAAGCCTGCTTTTAGCAGAATTTTACCCCTTTAGAATTGACCCGCCGATGGAACCTGAGCAGGAACGCCTTTTCAAGCTTTATTCCGGTTCGGGTATCCACAGCCTTCCTGAATTAAATCCCAATTTTCTTCTTTACTTCCGTCTCAACCAGCACATTCTGATACCTATATATACTAAGCAATATTCCAAACATTATATAACTTATCATAATTCCGCTTCCTCCTGCAGTCAGGAAAGGGCAGTAATTATTCGAAAGCGGAAAACAGCCCAGATTCTCCACTACATATCCAATGAACTGAGTAAACAGGACCACCACGCATCCGGTTCCCATGATCATGCCAAGTTGGTTTTTCTGGTGTCCGGTCTTTTGCAGAAACCAGATCAGGACAGCGCCTATGACAACAATCGCCAACACTGCCGCCAGTATTCCATAATAATGTATGATAAATGTCAGCATATAATCACTGTTAAAAAAACCTATCTTTTCACAATCTCCACGTCCTGTAAAATGTGCCCCTGAGATCATATTTCTTATTGTGCCCCATAAGCTTCCTGCATCATTGCCTTCCGGATGAATGAATGCCGACAGTCTTGCCGACTGGTAAGCTCTTACATATCCCATTTTAACCATTAATGTCATCCCTGCTGCCGGAAGCAGGATTACCAAACTCCACATGTTGATCAGCGTTCTTTTTCTATTCACTTCAAACCAGTCTTTCCAGACTGCAATTGATAACAAGATCAGAAATGTAAATTCTACACTAACTGCCATCGACAGATTCGGAATGCGTAAAATGAGCCATATCGGAAACACCTGCCACAATATGGCCTTTGCGATACCGATACATCCTGCTTTTTTGCTTCGCATGCTATATAATATTGCTGCATATAGCGGTACGATCAGATATAACAGCGGCCGTAACGGTAATGCCATACCGAATAAAACCAGTCCCATTACTACGATCCATATGCCTGCCAGCCGCTTTGCATATTTTCCGATCCAGCTGTAATCAACATAACAGATTCCGATCATACAAGCCAGCCCTGCAAATGTCCACGCAATATTTTTCAGATAATCAATATTGCCGCCAATCCCCGAAGTAATCCCTTCTACCTCTCCCGGATTATTTCCCACATCTGCAAGGGCACTTGTTCTCAGACAGTACATCAGAAGAATTCCTGCCAGATTCAGGACTGCAATAAGACCGATCATTTTCCATGCCATTTTCGGTCTGTGAATCCGGTCCATCTCGAGTCCTACTTCTACCGGATCGCCCATCTCCAGAACCGCTGCCTCTTCCGCCTCTGAAGGTTCCATTCCTTCTGTCATATAATCGCACTTCTGGTCTTCGATATGATCTTCCAGTTCTTTGGTCACTAGTGGAAGTGCGCGTTTACAGCGAATCTGGTCTGTTACCGTCTGTATATATCTTCTCCTATCCAAAGCACACACCACCCATCACATCCAGAACTGCCTGTGAATATTCTTTCCACTCTTCTGATTTTCTCTTTAATTCCTTTTTGCCTGCTCTTGTAATGTGGTAATACTTCCGGATCTTTCCGACTGCTTCTTTTTCATATGCTTCCACGAATCCTTTCTCCTCCAGTCCATGCAGGAGAGGGTACAGGGTTCCCGCCTTTAATTCAAATACATTCTTTGACTTGCCGCGCAGAGTATCAATCATTTCATACCCATACATATCCTTTTCTTCTAATAATTTTAATACCAGCATCGTTGTACTTCCCGAAACCAGGCTTTTATCTACTGCCATCTTTTTTCTTCTCCTTTCCATGCATAACATATAGATCATCTACATATTGTATCGGTTATCTACATATTATATCGATTACCTATATATGTCAATATGATTCCTATTATTTTATTTCAGAATCTTTTTATATTCTTTTTTTTCTGTCAGCCTCTTTCGAAGATATAATAAGAAGATATAATAAAAAGAAACGTCAGTTCCGGCTTGCTTTTACCGAAACTGACATTTCTTTTTATTTCTCCGTTTTCACTGGTCAGAGCCACTTTCCCCGTCCCCATTGGCTATCCAATGATGTGTCTTGCTACATATACACCGCTTGCCGATGCATGAGAAAGAGAATGTGTCACTCCACTTCCATCTCCGATCACATACAGACCTTTATGGCAGCTTTCGAGATTCTCATCGATGTCTACTTCCATATTATAGAATTTCACTTCCACACCGTAAAGAAGCGTGTCATCGTTCGCCGTTCCAGGTGCTACTTTATCCAGCGCATAGATCATCTCCACGATACCATCCAGGATTCGTTTTGGAAGTACAAGGCTTAAGTCTCCGGGTGTTGCAGATAAGGTTGGTGTTACAAGGCCTTCTTCAATACGCTTCTCTGTACTTCTTCTTCCACGTACCAGATCACCGAAGCGCTGTACAATAACACCACCGCCAAGCATATTGGAAAGTCTTGCGATACTTTCCCCATAACCGTTGCTGTCTTTGAACGGTTCTGAGAAATGTTTTGCAACCAGCAATGCAAAGTTCGTATTGTCTGTCTTCTTCTCATTGCCTTCATAGCTGTGTCCGTTTACCGTGATGATTCCGTTGGTATTCTCATTTACGACAATTCCATTTGGATTCATGCAGAATGTGCGGACATTATCTTCGAACTTCTCTGTACGATATACAATCTTACTTTCGTAGAGTTCATCTGTCAGATGCGAGAAGATAACTGCCGGAAGTTCTACACGGACTCCGATATCTACACGGTTAGATTTGGTAGGAATCTCCAGCTCTTTACACACTTTCTCCATCCATTTACTTCCGCTTCGTCCTACAGAAACGATGCATTTTTCACATTCATAGTTTCCTTTTTCACACACCACTTTGTAACCGTTTTCAATTATTTCGATCGTCTCTACCGGTGTATCAAAATAGAAATCTATATGATCTTTCATCTGGTCATACAGATTCTGAAGCACCACATAGTTGATATCTGTTCCAAGATGACGTACCGATGCATCGAGAAGATTCAGCTTGTTCTGCAGACAAAGCTTCTTGAACTTGGTTCCGGCTGTCGAATAGAGTTTTGTTCCTTCCCCACCGTTTTCCATGTTGATTTCATCTACATACTTCATCAGTTCTACTGCCTGTTTCTTCCCGATATATTCGAACAATGTTCCCCCGAAATCATTGGTAATATTATATTTCCCATCAGAAAATGCTCCTGCTCCCCCGAAGCCGCACATGATCGAACATCGTTTACAACGGATACAGCTCTTAATTTTTTCCCCGTCAATCGGACATTTTCTCTTTTCAAGCGGATATCCCTCTTCAAACACGGCAATCTTACATTCCGGCTTCTTTTTCATCAGCTCATACGCCGCAAAAATCCCTCCCGGACCTGCTCCAATAATGATCACATCATAATTCATAAGTATCTTCTCCTTCTCATGACATATATATAAACCTTTCTTCCGGTTTTATATTTATTTTTGTTTCTAATTATACTATTTGCAAGTAAAGTGCCGGCTATATTTTACGTTGACATTCACATTTCGTCAAGCTTTTTCCATAGATTTTTAAAGATTGTCAAAGATTGTTCACAGTATATATCTCTCTGCATTTTTGTAATGTTTTCCAACAGACAAATTCTCCTTTCCGCATCTATTCTTCTTTGCTTGTTTTATGCATCATTTTGTTGTTTTTATGCATTAATTTGCATATTTTCCAACTTTTTTCTCGTTTTTTCTTGCATATTTATAAAATCAGGTGTATAGTATTCCTTGCAGCCGCAAACGCACACTGTCAAAAGAAAGACTTGACTTTTCCGGCTGTATACGAGAAGATTATTTTAAAGCGATTGATAAAACTATATTTCATGTAGGAGGATATATAAGATGAAAGAAAAAGTTGTATTAGCATACTCAGGTGGTCTTGATACCACAGCAATTATCCCATGGCTGAAAGAGACATTTAACTATGATGTTATCTGCTGCTGTATCGACTGTGGTCAGGGGGAAGAACTGGATGGACTGGAAGAAAGAGCAAAGCTTTCCGGAGCAGCCAAGTTATATATCGAAGATATCGTAGATGATTTTGCTGATAACTACATTGTACCTTGCGTTCAGGCACATGCCGTATACGAAGATGAATATCTTCTCGGAACTTCCATGGCCCGTCCTGCAATCGCAAAACGTCTCGTGGAGATTGCACGGAAAGAAAATGCTGTTGCCATCTGCCACGGTGCTACCGGTAAAGGAAATGACCAGATCCGTTTTGAACTTGGTATCACAGCACTTGCTCCGGACATCAAGATCATTGCTCCTTGGAGAATGACAGATATCTGGACCATGCAGTCACGTGAAGACGAGATTGATTACTGTAAAGCACACGGAATCGACCTCCCATTCGACGCAAAGCACAGCTACAGCCGTGACCGTAACTTATGGCATATCAGCCATGAAGGTCTGGAACTGGAAGATCCTTCCAATGAACCTAACTACGATGACCTTCTGGTAATGTCTACCACACCGGAAAAAGCTCCTGACAAAGCAGAATATGTTACTATGACTTTTGAAAAAGGTGTGCCTAAGAGTATCAATGGCGAAGAAATGAAAGTATCTGATATCATCCGCAAGCTGAATGAACTTGGCGGAAAACACGGTATCGGAATCATCGACATTGTTGAGAACCGTGTTGTAGGTATGAAGTCCCGCGGCGTATACGAGACACCTGGCGGAACAATCCTGTATGCCGCTCACCAGCAGTTAGAGGAACTTATTCTTGACCGTGCTACAGCAGAAGTGAAGAAAGAAATGGCTGACAAGCTTGCCCAGATTGTATACGAAGGAAAATGGTTCACACCACTGCGCGAAGCAATCCAGGCTTTCGTTGAAAGCACACAGGAATATGTAACAGGTGAAGTGAAGTTCAAACTGTACAAAGGAACGATCACAAAAGCCGGAACCACTTCTCCGTACTCTCTGTACAGCGAGTCTCTTGCAAGCTTTACAACCGGTGATCTGTATGATCATCATGATGCTAGTGGATTCATCAACCTGTTCGGACTTCCGCTGAAAGTTCGTGCAATGAAGCTGCAGAACGTAAATAAGAATCAGAAATAATTTTTACAAAAAAGCAACGAAACCTGGTATGCATGAGCAGACATGTGCTTCTTTTTCGCGCCACATTTCGTTGCTTTATTTTTTATTTGTATATTTTTATATATTTTTTGTATATTTATGATATAATTTAATTACTTTAAAGCATTCATCTTAAACAGGTAAAAAGGCTGTCAGGTAGCAGTTTTTTTACACACTTTCATTTTTCTTTAAAAGAATCCGGATCTTCCCGTTCTGATTTTTATTCGTTTATTTCATGCAATGGATATTGACCGTATATTTCATTGCATAGTAACATACGCTTTTTTGCCCTCTAAACGTTATGAATGCAGAACGATCCGGATTATTTCCGGCATGTTTCCGTGCATATTCAAAAGGCGTTGTCAGATTTTCTTCTGACAGCGCCTTATTTCTCTTTAAGGATTCCGTAATCTTTAACGCAATGATCCTGTTTTTATGCACTTCTTTGAAACTGCGAATTATACAGTTCAGCATAGAATCCATTCTGTGCAAGAAGTTCTTCATGATTTCCCTGTTCTACGATATCTCCGTCTTTCATAACCAGAATCATATCTGCATCACGTATTGTTGACAGTCTATGTGCGATCACAAAGCTGGTTCTTCCTTTCATCAACTGATCCATTGCCTTCTGGATCTGAATTTCGGTTCTTGTATCTACCGAACTTGTCGCCTCATCAAGGATCAGTATCTTAGGATCTGCAAGCATTGCTCTTGCAATTGTCAGAAGCTGCTTCTGTCCCTGTGACACATTACTTGCTTCTTCATTTAACTCCATCTGATAACCACCCGGAAGGGTCTGTATAAAACGGTGTGCACGTGCTGCCTTTGCAGCCTCCACTACCTCTTCATGCGTTGCATCCAGCCGTCCATAACGGATATTATCTTCGATACTTCCTTTGAACAGCCAGGTATCCTGTAATACCATTCCGAACATTTTTCTCAGATCATCGCGGTTAAAGTCACGGACATCATGCCCGTCCACCTTAATCGAACCACTTCCAACATCATAAAAACGCATCAGTAATTTGATGATCGTCGTCTTCCCTGCACCGGTAGGTCCTACAATCGCAACCTTCTGTCCCGGCTTTACATCCACACTGAAATCATTGATGATCGTGTGATCCGGATTATATCCGAAATGAACATGTTCGAAGCTTACGCTTCCTTCCATTTCATCAATACATGCCGGATGTTCCACTGTCTGGTCTTCTTCCGCCTCCTCAAGGAATTCGAAGACACGCTCAGATGCTGCAGCTGTGGACTGTAACATGTTTGCCACCTGCGCAACCTGCTGGATCGGCTGCGTAAAGCTTCTTACATACTGGATAAAAGACTGGATATCACCAACCTGGATTCTTCCTTTCATAGCAAGATAACCGCCCAGGATAACTTCTCCGACATAACCAAGATTTCCGACAAACTGCATGATTGGCATCATCATTCCGGAAAGAAACTGCGATTTCCATGCAGAAGTATATAAAATATCATTGTCCCGCTTGAATGTAGCGATTACATCCTCCTCTTTATTGAATGCTTTGATGATACTATGACCGCCATAGATTTCTTCTACCTGTCCGTTTACATGGCCCAGATACTCCTGCTGGCTCATGAAATACTTCTGCGAACGTTTTACGATCATAGAAATCAGTCCCATTGAAACCGGAAGAATCAGAAGTGCTACCAATGTCATCAACGGACTGATACTGAGCATCATGATCAGCACACCTATGATCGTTGTCACCGATGTGATCACCTGCGTTGCACTCTGGTTCAGGCTCTGGCTTAAGGTATCTATATCATTTGTGATACGGGATAACACCTCTCCATGTGTCTGTTTATCAAAATAATTCATCGGCAGGCGATTGATTTTTTCTGAGATTTCTTTTCTCAGACGATAAGTCAGCTTCTGTGATACTCCTGTCATGATATACCCCTGTACGAATGAAAACACTGCACTTGTCAGATACAGGCATAACAGAGTCAGTACAATATGTGCGATCTTGTCAAAATCGATCCCAGCTCCGCCGGATACTTTTCTGACCAGACCTTTAAATATCTCGGTCGTTGCTTTTCCAAGTATCTTCGGTCCTACGATATTAAATATCGTACTTCCGATGGCAAATACAATCACAAAAAATATTCCAATCTTATATGCGCTCAAATATGCCATCAGCTTTTTCATCGTGCCTTTAAAATCTTTTGCCTTTTCATTAGACATTCTCGGTCCATGTCCTCTACCTCTTGACATATGATTCCACCTCCTTAAGATCTTCTTCTAATTCATTCTCTGATAATTGTGAAGATGCGATCTGATAATATGCTTCACAGTTCTTAAGCAGTTCTTTATGTGTACCTTTTCCGACGATCTGACCATCATCTAACACAATGATCTGATCTGCATGGAGAATCGTACTGATTCTCTGTGCGACGATCATAACCGTACTTTCTGATGTTTTCTCTTTCAGCTTTGCACGAAGTGTTGCATCTGTCTTATAATCCAGTGCTGAAAAACTGTCATCAAATATATATATATCTGGATGTTTTGCTATCGCTCTTGCAATCGAAAGTCTCTGTTTCTGACCTCCGGATACATTCGATCCTCCCTGGGAAATGGTACTCTTATACTTTTTCTTCTTTTGCTCAATAAATTCAGTTGCCTGTGCGATCGTTGCTGCCTCTGTCATCTCGGCTTCACTTCCATCCGGATTACCATATAAGATATTTGAAGCAATATCGCCTGAGAATAATACAGCTTTCTGCGGTACATATCCCAGTTTCTCCCGGAGTTCGTGTTGTGATACATTTCGGATATCTTTTCCGTCAATCGTAATCTTACCGTCTGTAACATCATAGAATCTCGGAATCAGATTCACCAGCGTAGACTTACCACACCCGGTACTTCCGATAAATGCCGTCGTCTTTCCAGGCTCTGCGGTAAAGGAAATGTCATGCAGGACATCTTCTTCTGCCCCCGGATAACGGAACGATACATGGTCGAATACAATCTTTCCTTTTCCTTCTTCCGGAATGTGTGACGGGTTCTTGGGATCATGGATCATAGTCTCACTTGTCAGTACTTCGTCTACACGGCCTGCAGATACAGCTGCTCTTGGCAGCATAACCGAGATCATACAGATCATTAAGAACGCCATGATAATCTGCATCGTATACTGGATAAATGCCATCATATCACCAACCTGCATTGCTCCGTCATTGATGCTGTGACCACCCACCCATACGATCAGGACCGCAATACTGTTCATAACGAACATCATAAGCGGCATCATAAATGTCATTGCGCGGTTTACAAATAAGTTCGTCTTTGTCAGTGCTTTATTTGCATCATCAAAACGTTCTTCCTCGTACTTCTGTGTACCAAATGCACGGATAACCGAAAGTCCTGTCAGAATTTCACGGCTGACAAGATTCAGTTTGTCAACCTGATTCTGGATTAGCTTAAACTTCGGCATTACCACCAGGAATAAGAATCCTACGATAACTATAATAACAGCAACCGCAAGTCCGATGATCCACGACATGTCGACATTCGTATGAAAGACTTTCCAGATTCCTCCGATTGCCATAATCGGTGCATACAGAACCATCCGAAGGATCATAACAAGTAATAATTGGATCTGCTGAATGTCATTCGTGCTTCTTGTAATCAGTGATGCCGTAGAGAATTTATCAAATTCCGCATTGGAGAAACCAACCACTTTACGGAATACATTTTCACGAAGTCTGCGTCCGACACCGGCACCGACACGTGATGCCAGCAGTCCGACCAGTATACTTGCTGCCATTCCGAGAAATGCAAGTGCCAGCATCTTGGCTCCTGTATGTAAAATATAGGTAGTTTCGATCTGATCTGTATCAATTCCTATATGGGTGTAAGCGTCTTTAATGTACCCCGCTGCTGCCTGGGCAATAATTGAATCCTGCATGGAATCCATCTGCTGATCCATCTGTCCGATCAGCGCATTCCTGCCTTCAGCTCCCATAAACTCCAACATATCATAGATATCCATCTTATCAACATTCGGAATTCCAGACATCTGTGTCCGCATCTGCTCTTCGATTTTCTGTGTCATCTCACTGCCGGAATCAAATCCTGCTGCCATGAGCATTGGCTTTCCAAGAATCTCTGAAAGCCTGTCCACTTTCTTTTTATCCTCTTTCACAGAAGCTTTTAATTCCATTACAGTACCATTATAGTCGTATTTTTCCACCGACTCTGTATACGCGTTTTTTACAATTTTCTGTCTGTCCGACGGAACCAGCAGTAACAGATGGTTCAGATCTTTTTTGGAAATTGTATCAGGTAGAGCTTCATCAATGCCGCCCTGCTGGATACCTACATTCACAATATCCGATGTGTAAGTCGGCAAAGACAGATCACAATAAGCCTGGACAACCAGTATGCAGATAATCGCTGCCACAGCAGCTGCATATGGTTTCAGAAACTTAAATAATTTTCCCATTTTCTTATGTCTTTCCTTTCTGCATTCATATCTATATACAACGGATCTGTCCTATCCAGTTCCGTCTGTATATTCTATTACTAAAAACTCCCACGTGCCGATGGACATGTCTTTTCTATGATCGTATCCATATCCACACCTTTGAAATCCTTCGAGTTCAACAGATTGTTTTTCATTTCTGTCAGAAGGCGCTTCATCAGAAGTATCTCTTCTCTTGATATTCCCTGATAAACTATTTCTTCCATTTCACAAATTACTCTTTGAATTCCTTCTATACATTCTTCTCCTTTTGGCGCGAGATGAATTTTCACCACTCTTTGATCCTTTTCATCCTGTCTTCGTATCACATATCCTTTTTCTTCCATCTTCCGTAACGCAACAGTCATGGATGGCGGTGTAATGCCGACACGTTCTGCCAGTTGTTTCTGCGACTGTTCACCCCAATGTTTCAACGAAAACAAGACTCCCGCCTGACTTGGTTTCAAGTCCATTTTTTCCATACGCTTCATTGACTGATATTGCATAAATTTCATTAATTGAAATACGGAAAAAAATGTTGACGTTCCCATATCTTTTTCCAAATCCTCTACCTCCTTTTATTAATTAGAATTCTAACGATTATATTAGTCATTTCCACCAATATTGTCAATGTTTTTATATTTTTTTTATATTTTTATTGTTTGTTTTATATTTTATTTATTTAGAATACTAACTAATATACAGTCAAAAAAATCCCCGGAAGTCCACACTTTTGCGCAGATTTCCGGAGAGTTTTCACACTCACACAGCTTATATCTTCAAAATCTGATTCTGATCTGTTGTTTAATTTTCCCCAAGGTATTCCAAAAATTCGTCTTCCGGAAGCGGCTTGGAATAATAATATCCCTGTATACAATCACAATCGTTTTCCCTCAGGAATACAATCTGTTCTTCCGTCTCTGCTCCTTCTGCCACCAGCTGCATCCCCAGTTCATGAGCCATCGCAATGATAGATTTTAAGATGCTTCTCGACTTCGGATTTGTCTCAATCTGACGTACCAGACTCATATCGATCTTTAAAATATCGAAATTATAGTCCTGAAGTACACCATAAGAAGAATATCCGCTTCCAAAATCATCCAGCAGTGTCACCGCACCTTTTTTCTGCAATGATTCCAGGATATTATTGCGGTTCTGCTTCATCGCCTCAAACGATGTCTCTGTAATCTCAAATCTTGATTTGATTCCAAGCTTCTGAGACGACTCTACATTTTCCTCGATCCATTTCATCATCTTTTCATCATAAAAATCCATCCATGACAAATTGATTGATATCGGAATATTTTTCTTACCGTCTTCGCATCGCTTCTGCATGAATTCAAATACTTTTTTTGTCACATAAAAATCCAGTTCTGAGATATGTCCACTCTCTTCTAATGCCGGAATAAATATGGCAGGTGATACGAATCCTCTCTTTGGATGCACCCAGCGGATCAGGGCTTCTGCAGACCGGATCTCTCCGGTCTTCGCATCTACAACCGGCTGATAATATACTTTAAACTGTTCCTGTGCCAGTCCGTTTCTGAGTTCTCCTGCAAGTTCCGCACGATCGATGTAATATGATTTCATCGATGCATCATAGATATTATATGGTTTTACATATTCATCTGTAATATATTTTTTTGCAAGCTTCGCACGGTCGATCATACCATTGATGCTCATTTCTTTATTTTCAACAAAGAAAATTCCGCAACCGCAGAAGATGTGCATCGTCTTTCCCTTCTTTGTGAAATTCCACTCGCAAAGTCCGGAAAGCGCATCAAAATCCAGATTCTTTTTCTCTACCAGACAGGTGAACTGATCAGCCTCCACTCTCGCCACTACACATGGCTTCAGGCTGGATGATCGCAGATTCTTATAAATTGTGCGCAGCACACTATCACCAGTATCAATTCCAAAAAGCTCATTTACTGCTTTGAAATTGCGGACGTTAAAGTACAACACTGCATAATCGGTCCTGTCGGCACAGTGCCGGAATATGTTTTCCGAATTATGGATGAATCCCCGTCTGTTGTACCCGCCGGTCAGCATATCTGTACCGGAAAGCTCTGTAATATCTTCTGTCACAGCCAGAATGATTCCCAGTTCTCTGAACAGATACATGAAATTAAACTCTTTCAGGCGTATCTCTCCATCCTCACTGATCTGATGGACTGTAAAGGAATAACGGCCATTTTGATTCAATTCCCTGCATATCTTTTCTATGTCTGTATTTTTCTTCAGATGCTCTTTTTCCTGCTCCGGAACCATCGTACCCAGGATCTCCCGGCAATACGTATTATAATCGATCTTCGTATGAAGATATCTGTATGCATTAAAATCTTCTGTCGATTCCATATTGATCAAATTTCTGCGAGCATCGATCAATGCAACCTTTTCAAAATTCTTCTGGTAAAGAAGCTGTGGGATTTTTTCTGCCAGATAACTTTCGGTTATGTCCTGAAAATAAAGCACCCCTTCAATGTCATCTGTCACAGAGTTCCGGATCATCTCTATCGTAATGCGGAACATACGAATCTTCTCATCCTGATCTCCCTGAGCAACTGTTTCGAGCGAAATAATTGTTCTCCCAGCTGCAAATTCTTTCAGTAGATTTTCCTGTACAAACAACTGGTTTGCTTTTGCTCTGTCTTCACAGCCGATCGCATACATCGATATTCTTCTTACGTAATCGTCCAGGTTTTCCTTTTCTCCCCTGATTCCGATATTCTTATTCTTCACTGCACAGGAGATACACATTCCCTTACTTACATTTACGGTCACCGTTCCCAGTGAATCCGTCGTCTTTCTCATGACTTCATCCAGCTGTTTCAGATAGTCATCATTAATATCCCTTACATATAGCATCACGATCTGATTATCATCTTCGTATTCCTCACTGCATATCATTGTAAGTGATACCCACTTGAATTCATCCTTCACTTTCCGACGGTAACGGATCATCTCTTTTCTGTTTCCTCCTGCGAACGCTTTTCTCAGACGTTTTATATTACAAAACTCAAGATATTCTTTTTTATCATCTTCATAAATGCAATCCATGTCCGCAAAGCCGCGTAGTCTCGCTGAAAAGGAGGTCAAACTGTCGAAATATTTTTTCTGATCATCAAATCCGTCTTTCAATATCAGATAACTGTCTGTTGTCAGGTTGACTTTCAATATTACATAATAGAAATCTGACAGCATTCCCAATGTATCCTGAAAATTTCCCATGGATTTATCATGCAGTGCAATCGTGTTATGCACTCTTCTCAAAACAACAGCCGCATCAAATGGACGCGAGAAATAATCGTTTACACCAAGCTTATATGCGCGTCCGATATTATCATCAGAGGAATCTGCCGAGATACTGATAACCGGTATACGATCCAGCCATAGTCTTTCTTTCATAACCTGCAGCACTTCATATCCATTCATTACAGGCATATTCATATCCAATAACAGCAGGGATAATTCCATATGGTGTTCTGACATAATATAAACCGCCTGCTGTCCGTCCTCTGCCTGTATCAGATCATATTCGTCCTCGAGCATACTCACCAGAATCTCACGGTTCATTTCTGAATCATCGACGATTAATATCTTCTTCCTCTGTTCTTCCATACGTTTTACCCCCCCCCAAATATTTGTTCGTTTTTTTACTTCCCTCATCATAATCTATATTTTATCACTATAATCTGTCTGAATCCAGTACAATTGTAAATGGTCCGTCATTTACCAGACTCACCTTCATATCCGCTCCAAACATTCCCCGTTCTACTACCGGTATCTGTTCTTTGCACTTACTGATAATATATTCGTAAAGTTCTTCTGCCATGTCCGGTTTCCCTGCTTCGACAAAACTTGGCCGGTTTCCCTTTTTGCAGTTCGCATATAAAGTAAACTGCGAGATCAGAAGGAGTTCCCCTCCCACCGCATCCAGTGAAAGATTCGTCTTTCCTTCTTCATCCTCAAAAATACGTAATCCAGTCATTTTCTTAACCATCTTATCAGCAATCTCTTTTGTATCCGAATCAGCCACACCTATCAGGACCATAAATCCTTTTCCTATCTGTCCGATTACTTTTCCATCCACTTTTACGCTGCTTTCTGTAACTCTCTGAATCACAAACCGCATTTTCTCTCCTCCTGTTACCCATTATTTTTTATCCGGAAGCTGTGCCAGTATAATTGCCAGAAACATCAGTATACACCCTAACGATTCTCTGAATGACAAACGTTCTCCAAGTATGATCCAGCCCGCAAGTACCGAAAAACAGGATTCCAGGCTTAAAATCAGCGATGCTACCGCCGGATTCACATTCTTCTGTCCAAGTATCTGTAATGTATATGCAACACCACAGGATAATACACCTGCATACAGAAGCGGCATCCATGCAGCCGCCACAGCTACAAGTCTTGGTGTCTCCAGCACAAACATAAATGGTAATGACAGAATTCCACTCACGAAAAACTGGATGCAGGACATCTTCACACCATCCACTTTCGGAGAAAAATGATCAATCACCAGAATATGCACAGAAAAAACAAGTGCACACAAAAATACCAGAATATCTCCCTTTCCAATAGAAAAAGACTCTGTAATACACAAAAAGTACAATCCGACAAGTGCCAGTAACACTGCCATCCATACCTTCCATTTGATTTTTTTATGAAGAAAAATTCCAAGAACCGGAACGATCACGATATAAAAAGCAGTAATAAATCCTGCTTTTCCCGCTGTGGTATACTGAATCCCAGCCTGTTGGAGACTGCCCGCTGTGAATAATAATACTCCGCATGCAATACCTCCTGTTATCAGATCTTTCCCTGATTTTTCTTTTTCCGAACAGTCCGTTTCAGTATCTTTATTCATTCTGTTCAAAAAAAAGATACACGGTAAAAGTGCCACCGCTCCTATCAGACAGCGGATTCCATTAAAAGAAAAAGGTCCCAGATAATCCATTCCTACACTCTGGGCAACAAATGCTGTTCCCCATATAAATGCTGTCAGTAACAGCATGCCCCCATTTTTCAGTTTCATTCTACTTTCCACCTATACTACAAATTACATATATAATTTTCTTTTGCCAACATCTTATCATACTATAGTCTATAATACGACATATTTCGAGCATTTTCAAATTATATATTTTTTTCAGACAAATCTGACTTGACATTTCTGTCACTTCACCGGATACTAAAAACAGAAAAAGTAAGTCCTCTTAACCGGACTTCATCAATGCAAGGAGGTTCTGTCATGTTATCAGAGCGATTATTAAAGCTTCCGGGATTCCTTTATCAGATTGGAAGTAATTATTATTATCTTGGAAAATGGATCTGTAAAAAATGTACAGATCAGGATGCCACAGACTGTGTCACCATGTATCAGATGTGCCGGACCGGCGGTGAAGAACCTGAAACCCGCACTTATTTCCAGAAGATTCGCGCTTTCAGTGATTTTGCATTGGAAGTTCCTTATAATCCCGCAAAAATTGCGGATGATATGAACATGATTCTGGAAAGTCTTTCTGAAAAAGAAACTACCGGGCTTTTGGAACAGATTGCACATCTTGAAGAAGATGTAACAAAATACTAGATACAATTGGCATTAAACAGGTGTAACGACTTCCATTTCTGTCCAAAAAAGATACAGCAGTATAGAACAATTCTATACTGCTGTATCCATATACCGGACGTTCAATATAGTTATTACATTAAATTGCTACTTTTCCAGTTGTTTCTTCATTGATCACGTAATAAGCTGCTGCTTCTTCCGGTTTCAAATATACATTCAGCGTTTTGATCTCATCTACATTTTTCCCCAAAGTTTTCCATGCTTCGTGTACTTTCTGTGTAATCTCCTCTGTGCTGATTTCTTTTCCCATATACTGAAGATAAAAGCTTGTCTTTGCCTCTTTCTTCACATCTTCTGCTTCTTTCAATACGCCTGCTCTTGTCTCGATTGCCTTTGTTGTATCTTTTGCAGTTGTGATTGCTGCAGGTCTTGAATTGTTTCTTCTATTTTTTTTCATATTGATAACCTCCTCAATCTACAAATAGAACATTACGTTTTCTATTATATCGGATTTACAGAAAATGTCAAAAGATATCCCCCATTATTCCGTTCCCCGTCCATACTGATTGATGGTCAGGTCTTTTACCACTTCTCCGGCAAGGATCAGGCCTGCTACGGATGGAACGAATGCAATACTTCCCGGAATATCTCTTCTCTGGGTACATTTTCTTGCTGTCCCCGGCGGGCATACACAATGCTGTCTACAGCTGATGCTCATATCTTCTAATGGACGTACCGGTTTTTCTTCCGAATATACAACTTTTAGTTTTTTTATCCCACGTGCTTTTAATTCCCTCCGCATAACTTTTGCAAGCGGACACATCTTTGTCTTATAGATATCTGCCACCTGAAATGCAGATGCGTCCAGTTTATTGCCGGCTCCCATACAACTGATAACAGGAACATCTGCGGCCTTCGCACGCATTATGATCTCAATCTTTGCAGTTACCGTATCTACCGCATCTACCACATAAGAATATTCTTCAAACGGAAATTCATGCGCATTCTCCGGAAGATAAAAACATTTTCTTATCTCTACATCTGCATCCGGGTTAATTTCCAGAATTCGGTCTTTCATCACATCTACTTTATACTTCCCTACGGTCTTTCTGGTCGCAATAATCTGACGGTTGATATTCGTCAGACACACTTTATCGTCATCCACCAGGACAAATGATCCTACTCCGCTTCTCGCAAGTGCTTCTACCACGTATCCGCCTACTCCGCCGATCCCAAAGACCGCTACCTTTGCATCTGCAAGTCTGTCCATATTGTCAGACCCTAACAGAAGCTGTGTTCTGGAAAACTGATTTAACATATTTGTTCCTCCACTCATATTTCATAATATTCCCTATTATAATAGTAGGATATCTAACAAGTCAACCATATCTTTCATCTCTGATGTTTCCTTTTTCTATGTATTCTTCCGGCCACAGTCTCTTTGGATGCACATATCTTATCGGCGAGGCATACCAGCCATGCCTCCTTACACATCGGAGGTACGACATTCAACGGAAACATATGACGTAATATGATATTCTCCTCCCGTATGGTCAGTTTAAAATCTTTCCTGGCATTCTGCAACGCTCTGCCGGCATGGATAAATCCATGAAATCTGTGCCCTGCATTCTTTTCATGCCAGTCATATAGAAAATAATCATGCAGAAGCGCACCTCTGATCAGTTCTCTGCGGTTGACATTCCACGCCAAGCGATCCGCCAGTTCTAAGCTTGTATATGCCACACTAATGCAATGCTTATATACCGAAATATCACTATGCTGCATGTATTTCTGCGTATACTTCATTCTTCCCTGCTCATCCAGTTCTTTTAATACATCTTTGATTTCCTTCAGGATTCTCTTTTCATCATTCATACAGCCTGCCTGTTTTATCCTTCGAAAACCTGTCGGATACTTTCATAGTGAAGAAATATCCCCTGATCCGCATATCTTTTGATTTCTTCGATATCTGCGATTGCAAATCCCGACACCTCTTTCTCCTGTGTCTTCACATCAGATTCATCAAAATCTAGAATAAATTTGTAGATATCCACAAAGTAATTGTTTTTTTCTTCCGGATTTACTCTCTTATATGAAAATGCATAGCCTCCTTCTGCTTCCGTCACATCGACTCCTGTCTCTTCCTTGATTTCCCGAATCACTGCATCCAACGAATCTTCCCCGGCACGTACTCCGCCTCCCGGCACTTCCCACCATCCGGCTGCCCATTCTTTATCCATTCTTCTTCTGGTGATCAGATATTTCCCATCCGGGCGCATCAGCACACCAAGAACAGTCAGGTGAAATTCTCCCGGTTTCATATTCCAGTCATTATGTTTCATTGTAGCTCCTGTACGCTCTTTATTTTCATCATAAATATCCCATAATTCCATACTCTTTATCTCCTTTTACATCAAAAGTGGAGAATCATTCTGACTGACTCCCCACTTTTTCTTCTTAATATTCCCCGTTTACAATCATCTTCTCAAATTCTTTCTTAATAAAATCGCACGTCGGTTTTGTCCACTGCGTTCCCTCCAGTCCCTTTTCGGATTTAATAAGCTGCAACGAGAACAGCAATGCCTCCAAAATCTCTTTATGCTCCAGATTCTGAAGATTAGCGGCCACATAGTCTTTTGCTTCTTTTGGCTGTATTCCCGCCTTTTTACTCAACATCCTGCTGAACTGTTCAAATGTTATGATTTTCTTTCCATATTCCCAGAAATGATTCTCGTACTTTTTATATTTCTGTACATATTCCTGAATGATCTCCAATGATTCGGAATCCAGTGTGTATCCATATTTTTTAGCAATCGCTTCCAGTTCTTTCCACCACGAAACATCTACAGCAGAATAATCCATGCTGATTCGGAAACAGCCGCCTGTACTGTTGATTGCTTTTTGAAATTCATCTTCCCAGGTCGGACATACCAGCATCTTCTCGCCATTCACGATCCCACCCTGTATTATTTTTTCTTTCATCCTCATGTCCTCCTTACGGTAAAGCTTTCGTATCTTCAGATCAAATCAGTATGAATATTATACCATTATCTTGTTATGATTGCAAAGCCGATATTACACCTTCGTCACACCAGCCAGGATCATCTCCAGACATGAAATTTTCTTATAATGCTTCTAATGCTTTATTAGATCCCACCAGGATCAGAACCATATCTTCACGCAATACTTCTGAAGGATCCGGATTCACTTCTACGTGCGCCCCACTTTTAATTCCCACGACATTCACTTCATAATTCCGGCGCACATCCAGTTCTTGCAACGTTTTTCCACTCCATTTTACGGGCATCGGTGTCTCAACTATACTATAATCCGGTGATAAAGCGATCCAATCTGTGAAGCTGGCAGACATAAGATTCTTTGCCATCCGGATTCCCATTTCTTTTTCCGGGAAAATAATGGAGTCTGCACCGATTTTTTTCAATACGGTTGCATGACGCTCATTTTTTGCTTTTGCAATCACATTCGGTACACCAATTTCTTTACACACCAGCGTTGCCATAATACTTGCTTCCAGACTTTCTGCTTCTGCGATCACAACGCCATCCAGATTCCTCGTGCCGAGAGATCTGACAAAATCCGGATCACCGATATCTGCCTGCATCGCATACGATACCGAGTCGGCGATTCCTTTTACGCGCTCCATATCTTTATCTACTGCTACGACCTCGCATCCGAGTTTTTGTAATTCTAACGCAATACTTTCCCCAAAACTGCCCAGACCAAATACTGCAAATTGTTTCTTCATAGTTACTCCTCCTCATTAACCAATCATAATCTTTTCCGTCGGAAGTGTCCGCATCTTTTCCTGCAAATTTACCTTTCCGGCAAATAATAACGCAATGGTCATCGGTCCGACTCGTCCTGCATACATCAGTATCATCAACACGATCTTGCTTCCTACCCTCAGATGAGTTGTCAGATCTTGTGTCAGGCCAACTGTTGCCATCGCAGATGCGGTCTCATACACAATTTTCTGAAGCGAGATTGTATCCGGCTCTATCACAGCAATAACCGTGGTTCCTGTTACATATATGCCCAATGCCAGCATAAATGTCACGAACGCTACTCGTAAGCTATCTTCAGCCACTTTTCTCTGGAAGCATTCGATATCATGACCTCCCCTGAGCATCGTGTGAAAAGCGAGAAATAAAAGCGCAAATGTCGTTGTCTTCAGACCACCCGCAGTTCCTCCAGGAGATCCTCCGATAAACATTAAAATAATATTCAGGAATCCGGTCTCTTCATGCATTCCCGACTGCTGAAATGTACTAAATCCGGCCGTTCTGGTCGTCACAGCCTGAAATGCCGAAGCCATTATCTTCTGTCCGGTATTCAGATTCTCAATCGTTTCCGGATTCCGGTACTCCAGTACAAAATTCAAAAGTGTCCCTGCTATCAGCAGGATCAATGTCGTAACAATTGCTATCTTTGAATGTAACTTAAGTCTGGTAAAACACCATTTCTTCGGAATTTCACGATACCAGATCTTCTTTCCGTTATCAATCACGTCATACCACACCGTAAATCCAATTCCGCCAAGAATGATCAGCATCATCGTTGTAATATTGATCAATGGATTGGTTACGTATCTTGCCAGGCTGTCCTCTCCGAGAATATCAATTCCCGCATTGCAAAATGCAGAAACCGAGTGAAAAACTCCATACCAAATTCCTTTTACAAGTCCATAATCCCGACTGAATTGTATTGCATAAAAAACGGCGCCGATTCCTTCTACCACTACCGTCCCGAACAAAATTCTGCGGACCATGCCTACCAGACCACCAAGAGAATTCATATTATAAGCTTCTTGAATGACAATTCTCTCTTTTACCGTAATCTTTCTTTTAAGAAGCATAAAAAACGCTGTGATACATGCAATTATGCCCAGACCTCCGATCTGAATCAGAATCAATAAAATTATCTTTCCCATTATCGTGAACTGATATTTCGGAACAACCGTAACCAGTCCCGTCACACATACCGATGTTGTTGATGTAAATAATGCATCCAGGAAGCTGATTGGTTTTTCATTCGATACCGGAAGCCATAAAAGTACCGCTCCCAGAACAATCACACTCAGAAAACCAATTACCAGAATTTTCATGGTATTCCATCTGATATTTTGCTTTCTCTTCATTTTTATTTTGCCTTTCTTATCTGTATTTTTTCTTCTATAACGACTATAATTTACGCTTGCACCTTAAAGAAGTCAATAGTTATTTTCCAGCAAAAACAAAAACCCCGCCGAAGCGGGGGTAAACAGAAATGGAGGATGGCGTTGTTTATTAAGGCCTTTCCCCAAGGGAAAAGGCTTAAAATTTACTCCTTCGGCAG
>OGQJ01000472.1_pt1 | contig 43647 bp, 42 predicted proteins | sample 1553161 | NCBI WGS metagenome assembly OGQJ01 (sample SAMEA2579923, study PRJEB22360) | human gut metagenome | biome: human gut; feature: human-associated habitat; material: faeces | place: Denmark | collected 2008/2010 | reverse complement strand
AGATTTGCATAAAAAACATTTTTATTCTAAAATTGTTATACTTAAGAAGTTAAGGAGAAAATTATGGCACAACAATTTAATCCGCAGGGTATCAATCCGCAGAATATAAAAAAAAGAACCTCTGTTCTTGTATTCTTAAAAGGTTCAACAGCGCCGCTGGTATTGTATGTTGAAAATCCTCAGGATTTGTATTCTGAACTTACACAATTGATGAAATCAGCATCAGCAGTATTAGTAGAAAAAGAAACACAAGGACCTTTGAAAAAAGTTTGTTTTGTTTCTAATCAGGTTGCAGCAGTTGCAATGCAGGAAGAACAATACGTTTAAGGTCTTTGCGTTCCATTGGTTGAGAAGAATTTATGGAAAATTTTGTTTCAATTGAAGACATTGAAAATGCTAAAGACGGAATTCTTGAATATACTTTTGAAGACAGCATAGAAGGCATAAATTCAGATGGTCCGGTTAGAGCAGATTTGACTATAAAAAATCTGGGAGAATTTGTGGAAGTAACCGGTAATGTTAAAGGTATCCTTAATCTTGAATGCGATTTATGTTTGGATGAATTCAAATATGATATGGATTTCCGGATTGACGAAATTTTTGCTAAAAAGGCACTGTTAGAGGATTACGGACAGGAGATTGAAATAAAAGAAGGTCAATTCGTAACCGATCTGAATGGTGCAGATAAGATTGATATTTATGACTTATTGTATCAATCTGTAATATTAAATATACCAAATAAAAAAGTTTGTGGTATAAATTGTAGTAGGGATAATTTTCAAAAAGAAGAAGATTTGACCGACCCTAGACTGGAAGTATTTAAAAATATCCGGATTAAGGGTGAAAAAGAATAGAAATATAAGTAGTAGGAAAACATAAAGGAAAAACAAAAATGGCAGTACCAAAGAAAAGAACAGGACATTCCGCACAAGGACATAGAAGAAGCAACTGGAAAGCAACAAAACCGGAAACTACAAAATGCCCTAACTGCGGTGCAACAGTATTAACTCACACAGTATGTACAGCTTGCGGAACATACAAAGGTCAACCTGTAAGCTTGAAAGATAAAGCTGAATTAGCAGCAAAAGCTCCTGAAGCAGCTAAACCTGTAAAAAAAGTTACAAAAAAAGCAGAAAAGGTTGAAAAAGCTGAAGAAGTTAAAGCAGAAGTAGTTGAAGAAGAAGCTAAAGCTGAAGAAAAACCTGCTGAAACTGAAGATAAAGCTGAATAATTGTTTTAATCCCGTCATCATAACGGTGACGGGAATTTCAAATAACATTTAGATAAGACTTTGAGAGGGAAAGATGACAAGAATAGCAATTGATGCAATGGGCGGTGACCATGCTCCTCACGAAATCGTGGCAGGTGCTGTTTGGGGCGCATATGAATACGGCGTGGCTATTGAATTAGTCGGAAAGCAGGATAAGATTGAACAGGAACTTGACAGAATTAGTCAGGAAGGGTTCTACTCAGACTGCGGGAAAGGCGGCAAGCGCCAGAAACGTATCAAGATAGATACAAGCAAGCTTGATATTAAAATTACCCATGCCAACGAAATCATTGAAATGGGTGAAGCTCCGGGACAGGCTATTCGTAAAAAGAAAAAGTCATCAATTGTTCTTGCGGTTGATGCAGTAGCTCAGGGAAGTTCTGATGCGGTAGTTGCCGCAGGTTCTACCGGTGCGGCTATGGCATCCAGTTTGTTTGGTCTTGGCAGATTGCCGGGAATTGACCGACCTGCTATTGCAGTTACGCTTCCTACTATTAAAAAACCGATTGTTGTTATTGACGGCGGTGCAAATAGTAATTGTACTCCTGAAATGTTATACCAATTTGCTATCATGGGTGCAACTTTCTCTAAAAATGTTTTAGGCATTGAACATCCGCGTGTCGGAGTTTTGAATATCGGTGAAGAAGCCGGAAAAGGTAATGAACTTGCACAGCAGACTTATAAACTGCTTGAAGAACATCAGGAAAAAATCAACTTTGTCGGTAATATTGAAGGCAAAGAGATTTTCCTGAGTGTCTGTGATGTTGTTGTATGCGACGGTTTTGTAGGAAATGTTGCCTTGAAAGTTACCGAAGGCACATCTTCAATGCTGTTTAGAATGCTTAAGCAGGAATTTAAATCTGATTTGCTCGGTAAAATTATCGGACTTCTTGCTATGCCTTTTATGAAAAGAATTTATACAAAAATTAATTACGAAGAATTTGGCGGTGCTCTTTTACTTGGTGTAAAAGGTATTACGGTTATCGCTCATGGCAGAAGCAAGGCTTATGCTATTAAAAATGCAGTAAAAGTTGCGAAATATGCCGTTGAAACAGGCGTTAACGAAAAGATTGCTAAGTTTTATGAGGAATAAAGAATGACAGATAAAATAATCCCGGTACGTATTGCCGGTGTTGGATATAGTTTACCCGAAACAGTTATCACTAATGATGACTTAACAAAGTTATATGAAACTTCTGACGAGTGGATTTACACTCGTACAGGTATAAAAGAAAGAAGAGTTGTTTCAGGAGAACAGAACGCAATTGATTTAGGTTTTGAGGCTGCTCAAAAAGCGTTAGAAAAAGCTAAGATAAATCCGGAAGAAATAGACTTAATCTTAGCAGCATCTTCTGCTCCGCCTGATTTGTATCCTGCTATAGCATGCCATATTCAGCACAGATTAGGTATTACTACCAATATCCCTGCCTTTGATATTACAGCAGCGTGCTCAGGTTTAATATACGGTATGAGTATAGCTAAAGCTTATATCGCTTCAGGTATGTATAAAAATATTTTGATTGTAGCTACCGATAACAACTCTCGTCTTGTTGACTGGGCTGATAGAGGAACTTCAATCCTTTTTGGTGATGGTGCCGGAGCAATGGTAGTAACAGCATCTGAAGATGGTGTTGATGATATTATTGCAATTGATATTAAAGCAGACGGTAGTCATGGTAATTTGATTGAATTGTCTTTTGACGGTAAAAATTGCCCGCTGGTTGAACAGTATGAAGAAAAGCCTAAAGGTATAAGAATGAACGGAAGAGGTGTTTATACCTTTGTTGCAAAAGTTCTGCCTCAATATGTAGAAGAACTTGTTGCAAATGCCGGTATGAAAGCTGAAGATATTGATTACCTGATACCTCACCAGGCAAATATCAGAATTATACAGGCTGTTCAGGAACGCCTCGGATATTCAGATGAAAAGGTAGTTACTAACATTAAATATTACGGCAATACTTCTGCTGCATCAATTCCAATTGCACTTGCAGAGAGCGTTGAAAAAGGTAATGTTAAACTTGGTTCAACTGCTGTTCTTTGCGGTTTCGGCGCAGGTATGACATGGGGCGGTGCTATTGTAAGGCTTCGTGAAGGTATCTGTTAGACAGTTAGTGCCATAGCATGTTTAAAAAATAATTTTATAAGGAGTAATTATGACAAAGAAAGTTGCATTTCTTTTTCCGGGACAAGGCTCTCAGGCTGTAGGCATGGGAAAAGACTTATATGAAACAAGCGAAAGCGCAAAACAGGTTTTCGATACTGCAGATGAAGTATTGGGTAAAAGTATTACAACAATGTGCTTTGAAGGACCTGAAGAGGCTTTGAAACAGACTGTTAATACCCAGCCTTCTATAGTTACAATGTCTATTGCAGCACTGGAGGCGTTGAAAGATAAATGTGAAGTAATACCGTCTTATGTTGCCGGTCATTCTTTGGGTGAATATTGTGCAATGTACGCTTCAGGTGTTATGTCTTTGGAAAATACACTAAAAGCTATCCAAAAAAGAGCTGATTTGATGGGATCTGCAAAAGGCGGAGCAATGTCAGCTGTTTTGAATGCTTCGGAAGAAGCTTTGAAGGAAGCTTTGAAAGATGCTTCAGAGGTTGGATATGTTGATGTCGCAAATTATAATTCTCCTGCACAGGTTGTAATCACTGGTGATGAAGCAGCAGTTGCCAAAGCTGGTGAGTTATTACTTGCTAAAGGAGCAAGAAGAGTTGTTCCGCTTCCGGTATCAGGAGCATTCCACTCTAAATTTATGGAACAGGCAGGAAAGGAATTTGAAAAATTTGTTTCTAATCTTGAACTAAACGATGCTTCAATTCCGGTAATTACAAATGTAGATGCCGAGGTTGCAATTTCAGCTTCTGACTTTAGAGAAAAGATGCCTAAACAAATTTATTCTTCAGTTCACTGGACACAAACAATTCAAAAGATGGCTGCAGAAGGTGTTGAAATCTTTGTTGAAATCGGACCGGGTAAAGTTCTTGCCGGTTTAAATAAAAAGATTGCACCTGAAGCTAAGGTGTTTAATATATTTGATAAGGCATCACTTGATGCAACAGTTGAAAGTTTAAAAGAGGAGCTATTATGTCTGAAAAATTAGCATTAGTTACAGGCGCATCTCGCGGAATCGGTAAGGCTTGCGCAGTTGAGCTTGCAAAAGCAGGTTATGATATTGCTGTAAATTATGCAGGTAATGTTGAAGCAGCAAATAAAACAGTAGAAGAGCTTAAAGCTCTCGGAGTTAATGCCGAAGCCTTTAAATTTGACGTTTCAAGTCAGGAAGCAGCAGCAAAAGGCGTTGAAGAAGTTCTTGCAAAATTCGGCAGAATCGATGTACTTGTAAATAACGCAGGTATAACAAGAGATGGACTTTTCATGAGAATGAGTGCAGAAAACTGGGATGCTGTTATTAACACAAACCTTTCAAGCGCATTCTATGTATCACAGCCTGTAGTTAAGGTAATGATGAAACAAAGAAGCGGTGCAATTGTTAATATGTCAAGTGTTGTAGGCGTTTCCGGTAATGCCGGACAGGCAAATTATTCTGCTGCAAAAGCAGGTTTAATCGGCTTGACAAAAACTCTGGCAAAAGAACTTGGTTCACGCGGCATCAGAGTTAACGCAATCGCTCCGGGCTTTATCAATACTGATATGACAAAAGATTTGGATACTTCAAAATTCACTGACTTTATTCCGTTGAAACGTCTTGGTGAACCTGAAGATATTGCAAAAGCTGTTAAATTTTTGGCAGTTGATGCTGAATACGTAACAGGTCAGGTTCTGGAAGTCGACGGAGGGCTGATTATTTAAATTTATGGCAAGAATTGAGGGAACCTATACTGTTTTTATGAAAAAAGAAATTGCAAAAGGTAAAGTTCAGCCGCTTTCCCCTCAACAAACCTTAAATTTAGATATGAGAATTTCCGATGCTTTCAACCAGGCAGGACAGATAGCCCGCAAAAAACAAATTGCTTCTGCTGAAGCTATTAAAAAAAGGATTTTAAAAATCTTTTCAAAAAACATAGAAAGTAAGAGTTAAGATTTTTAACAATCTGCCCGGCGGAATGTAAATACCTTGCAAAAAATTTATGTGCCGGATATAATATAAAATGACAAAGTATAGTATACAATTAAATTAAATGAGGTAAAGAAGATGAGTACATTTGACAAAGTTAAAAAAGTTGTAGTAGATCAATTAAGCGTTGATGAAGCTTTAGTAACTCCAGAAGCTAGCTTCACTGCTGACTTGGGTGCTGATTCATTAGATACAGTTGAATTAGTTATGGCTTTTGAAGAAGAATTCGGCTGCGAAATTCCTGATGAAGAAGCTGAAAAAATTCAAACAGTTAAAGATGCTGTTGACTACATTGATTCACACTCTTAATTTTAAGCAAGTGTTAATCGGGCTTTAAAGCTGGATATTTTTAAATTACGAGGGTGAAAATTGAATATTGTTTTCCCCTCGTAAATTTTAAGAGGATAAAAGGTAAAGAGATGACTAAGAGAAGAGTAGTAATCACAGGATTGGGTGCTGTTTCACCGTTTGGTGTAGGTGTTGATAAATTCTGGCACAGTCTTGTTGAAGGAAAAAGCGGAATAAGTACTTCCGAATTAATCGACGTTAGCAAACACGTTGTTAAAATTTCCGGAGAAGTTAAAAATTTCAACCCGGAAGAGTATCTTGATGCTAAAGAAGCAAAGAAAATGGACAGATTTATTCAGTTTGCTATGATTGCTGCTGATGAAGCTGTTAAAGATGCTAAATTAGAAGAAGTTAATGACGTCGATCCATATAAAATTGGTGTAGTTGTTAGTTCTGCAGCAGGTGGTTTCCATACTTTTGAAGAAAACCATGTTCGTATATTGGAAAAAGGTCCTAATAAATGTTCTCCGTTTACAATCCCGATGATGATTGTAAACATGGCATCAGGCAGAATTTCTATGAAATACGGATTCAAAGGTATTAATAAAGTTGTTGTTTCAGCTTGTGCAACAGGTACTCATTCAATCGGCGATGCGTTTAGAGCTATTCAATACGGAGATGCTGATATTATGGTTGCAGGAGGTTGTGAAGCTACTATATGTGACGTAGGTATCGGAGCATTCTCCAGTGCAAGAACACTTTCAAAACGCAATGACGAACCTCAGAAAGCTTCCCGTCCATGGGACATCGACAGAGATGGCTTTGTAATGTCAGAGGGTGCAGGCGTTCTGGTTCTTGAAGAGTATGAACATGCTAAAAAACGCGGTGCTCATATCTATGCAGAAATAGCAGGCTATGGTCAAACAGCTGACGCTTATGACGTAGTTGCGCCATGTCCTGAAGGTAAAGGGGCAAGCCATTCAATGCAGTTTGCTCTTGAAGATGCAGGTATGAAGCCTGAGGATATTGATTACATTAATGCTCACGGTACAAGTACCGGTTTAGGTGATATTGCAGAATCGCATGCTATTGCAGGTGTATTCGGTGATAGAAATAAAAATTCAAAGCTTATGGTAAGTTCAACCAAGAGTATGCATGGTCATTTGCTTGGTGCAACCGGTGCAGTAGAGGCTATTGCCTGTGTTAAAGCAATTAATGAGAATATTGTACCGCCTACAATTAACCTTGATAATCAGGATGAAAAAGTTGCTAATTTGGATTATGTTCCACATAAAGCAAGAAAAGCGGAAATTCATGCGGCATTATCAAATTCATTCGGATTTGGCGGACAAAATGCAACAATTGTACTTAAAGAAGTGTAGTGGCAGTGTTATTTAAAAGAAAAGCCGTTCCATACAGGAACGGCTTTTTTTGTCCTTTTCATACTCCAGCAAAATTATAGCATGCTGAAAAGACAAATAAAATATCCGTAATTATATTAATGATATATCATAAGAGTTAATGATATTCAATGATTAATATAATATATTTTAGACTTTTTGTCAAATAAATTATAATTTTATTAATGGAGAAAAATGTAAAAAGAATTATCCATTCATTGCTATCATTGAATGGAGTTACAATTACAAAACTTGCAGAATTAATGACAGAGAAAACTGGCAAGAAATATACATTGGCTAGTTTATCAAGCAAACTAAAAATCAAATCATTAAGTCTGCATGAAGCATATATAATTGCAGAAATTCTTGGTTATGACTTGGAATTTACACCAAAGAAAAAGTCATAAAAATTTCTGAGCAATACTTAATTCTTCTGATTTATTCATACCGGGGCTTGCAAGTTTTTGTTCAAGTACTTTGTCAAAAATTGTTGCATATTTTGCTGACGGAGGCAGTCCTATGGCTTGTAAATCCTTGCCGTTTATGGATATTTTTATTCCTCTAAGATTATCAAGATAATGTATTGCTTTTTCATAATCCTTCAGTATTGCATAAAGAATTACAGTTTTAATTGATACTTTTTCAAATGCTTTATATAGTTCAAAATCAGTTTTGGGATTTCCGGCTGCATTAAAATCGTCAAGGATTTTTTGTTCTGTTTTTGTAAGCGGCAGCCTTGACAAATCTTTTAAAACTCCTGCATAAATAATCCATGGATGTTCGATTTTGTATTTATTAACAAGTTCTTCTATGTTTACCTTCGGCAGTTGTGCGGGGGTTGTTGTTATAAGCTTGCAGATACCCTCATTTATAAATTTTTCAAATGCTTTTTGTGAATTTAGGTTAAATGTTTCAATAAGTTCTTTTTTTATACGTTTATAGCACATGTCATAATTTACATTGTGCAAGTATTTATCCTGAAGTTTTTTTGTATGTTCATCAAGTTCAAAACCAAAGCGAATTGAAAACTTCAGAGCGCGTAAAATTCTGGTTGGATCATCAATAAAACTCCTGTCATGCAATACACGAAGAGTTTTAGTTTTAATATCCTCAAGACCTCCTGTGTAGTCAATAATTTCTCCTGTGCTCACAGATTTTGCAAGAGTATTAACTGTAAAATCCCGGCGCATGACATCTTCTTTCAAGGTACAGCCGATTTTTGTTACTTTTGGCAGATGCCCTTTTCGCTCGTATACTTCCTGCCTTGTTGATGCAATATCAACCTCCCGCCCCTCAATTTTTACGCGTACAGTACCGAAAGGCTCGTTAATCTGCAAAATTTCTGAAATACAGCCGGTATCCTGAAAGTTTGATTGTTCGTCCGGTTTGATTAAGTTGTTTTTTGCAAACTCAATTGCATTACCTTCATAAGTCATATCAACATCAAAACTTTTTATACCTAATATTTCATCGCGGACAACCCCGCCTACATAGTATAATTTATTTGAAGTATCCTTTATTTTAATGATGTCCATATTGCCTATTTTAGCGTAAAATAGTAGAAAAAGGAAGAACTCTGATAAGTAAAAGATAGAATGTTTTTCCCGGCAGGAAACGTACAGGTCTGCGGAAAGGAATAGTCCATGTTACAGGAAGCAACAAAAGCAATTAATTCAGCATTTAATAACAGTTTTATCAAAAAACTAAGCCAGTACCTTCATGACTGTGTACGTGAAGAGGTTAAGAGTTCTACGTTCAGAAACCTTAAAGGCGACAAAGATAACAAATGGATTTTCCTCAAAGGCGAGGAAGAACTTTTAACTAATAATGAAGAATTTCTCCGTCTTGACGGCAGTGACAGCAAGCTTACAGAGCTTATGATTCAATCTGAAATGAGCCAGAAGGATAAATACCTTATTTATGGATATTTATTTCTTGTAGGTAAAAGTTCTAAAACAAGAAAGCAGAATGAATTTTTAACCCCGCTTTTGTATCTTCCATGCCGTCTTGAAAGAAACGGAGTTAATATAAACTGTATTCCTCAGGATGAAGTGCTTTCACTTAACACCGGTGCGCTTACTGCGCTGATGAAAAAGAGTGACGACGATGATGAAGTCGAGCAGCTTCTTGAAGGATTGCTGGAAGTTGTTCCATCCCTTCCAATTACGAATGAAAGCCTGGAAATATTCCTGACTACTTTGAAGTCTATTATTCCGGAAATTGATATTACTCTTGACAGCAAAAATAATGTTGACGAAGATAATATTTCAAAAGATATTGCAAAAGAATTTTATGAAGAAAAGATTAATGCAGAGAATGTTGAAGCAATAATTGAGGAAGAAGAAACAAAACAAAAACAGGTTAAAAAACTCGAAAAAATTAACCTGACAAGCCAATCTGCAATAATCCTTACAAAGCGCCCGTCAGTAACTGCCGGTGTTTTGCATGAACTTACGCAAATAGCAGAAAGACCAAGCGGTACATACCGCGAAACAGCATTAAATATTATTAATGAGGAATTTAATTTATCTAAAGAAAAATCAGTTCCTATTAAAGATATGAAAACTGTTTCGGACTTTTATCCTATAACCCCTCTTTCTCTTAGTGACTCACAGGAAAGAGTTATTAAAAATATCGATAATAACAAATTCATTGCAGTTCAGGGACCTCCCGGAACAGGAAAATCCCAGACAATCGTAAACCTTGTTGCACACTTAATCGCAAACGGTAAAACAGTTCTTGTTGCCTCCCGTATGGATAAAGCGGTTGATGTTGTTGCAGACAGACTGAATGAACTTGGAGCGCCGTTTCTTGCTCTTCGGGCAGGGCGTTTGAATTATCAGAAGCAATTGAGTTATCAGCTTCAAGACCTCCTGTCAGGCAAAGTTGATATTGACAGCGACTTTGAGGATAGCCTTTTTGCCGGTGTTGATGACATGAAACAGCATCTTGACCTGCTTAAACAAATGGAAAATAAGTGCGAACAAATTATCAAACTTGAAAATGACTGGCATAATCTTTCTCTTGATGTTGAGCAGCAGGAAAAGGCTATAGGAAATACCCAATTCATTAAAACAACACTAAAAAAATCCGAAATCGATACAATTTCAAATATTATAAAGACTTTGGAAAATAATATGGATAAAACAGGCTTCTTTGCTAATATTGCAAACTATGGCAGTGTAAGCCAGCTGAAAAAAATCCTTAAATTGAAAAATTTTGATGTTGATTATGAAAATCTCGGAGTTTTAAAATCAGAGCTTGAGGTAGCAAATTTAATCTGGCGTTTGAGAAAAATTGAATCTGATATTCAGAAAACCGGAAACCTTCACGTTTTATCAGAACAAATCCGCCAGATGAAGAAGAAGCAAAAACCACTTGCAATCAATATTTTAAAAGGCAGACGGCGTGAAGCTTTAAAGGGTCTATTGCGCGACCAGATTAAACGGCAAAGGCTCATAGTTCATGCTAAGTCCCTTGTAGAACGCAAGAAAAATCTTCAAAACAGAATCCTTGAAAATGAAGACTTTAAACCTCTTCTTGAAGCCTTTCCTTGCTGGTGTGTGACAACCTATGCAATTTCCGGTTCGCTTCCACTCAAACCGGGAATGTTTGATGTTGCAATCATTGATGAGGCTTCACAGTGTGATATTGCAAGCTGCTTCCCTATCCTATTCAGGGCTAAGAGGGCTGTAATTGTAGGTGATGACAAACAGCTTCCTCACCTTTCATTCCTTGAAAAAGCTAAAGAGCAATCCTTCTTAAGCCAGTATGGTATTCCTGACAAATACCAGCTTATGTGGCGTTTCAGAACAAATTCAATGTTTGACTTAGCTGATTACTATTCAATGAATTCAGTTATGCTTGACGAACATTTCAGAAGCCTCCCGCCAATCATCGAATTTTCTAACAGGGAATTCTACGGCGGCAGGATGCGTGTAATGAAAAAAGATGTAGGAGATGGAAAGGTTCTTGAAACTGTTATGGTTCCTGATGGACGTGTCGATTTTGACGCTACCCGTAACCTGCCGGAAATAGAAGCTTTGGTTAAGCGATTATACGATATAGTTGTAGAGGATGAACGCAAAAATCCTGATAATCCTGTTTCAATCGGGATAATTTCACCATTCAGAGCTCAGGTTGAACAGCTTAAAGTTTCGGTTTCAAAGGTACTTTCTGATCATATGGTTAGAAAGCACCAGATAGAAATAGGTACAGCACATACCTTCCAGGGGGATGAACGTGACATTATCCTAATGTCATGGGCATTTGCACCTAACAGCTTCCCGCAGAGCCTTACATTCCTGCAAAAGCCAAACCTATTTAATGTTGCCATTACACGTGCCAGATACAAAGTAATAAACTTTGTTTCACGTGACCCTAAAGATCTTCAGGAGGGATTGTTCAGGGATTATATGGCATATATTGAAGAATACCAGAATAAGCAGCAAGCATTAAATAATCCGGATATTGATGAGAATATCTATAAAAATAAACTTGAACGCGAAATAGCACAAACTTTGCGCGAACTGGGACATAAAGTTCGTGCAGGAGTTGAAATTGCCGGCTTAAGTGCAGATTTGCTTGTGGATGACAAATTTGTAATAGAAGTTGACGGTGTTGAGGATAGTGAACGTCCTACGGTTTCAAATATGAAAAAGCAGTCAATTATAGAGCGTTCAGGGTTTAAGGTAAACAGAGTTACTTACCGCGAATGGCAGTATTCTTCAAAGGCTTGCCTTGACCGGCTACTTGTAAATTAGAGTAACTGCTTGAAATTTATTTCAAACCGGTTATAATGAAATAAGATAACCTTACAACCATTTTGATATTTAGTAAACGGTGTGCATGGTTTAGACAGGATCTTCGCATTAAAATGTCTGTGAGGTATGCTTTCTTTCCTAAATGCTAGGTTTGAATTATATGAAATGGCATCACGATTTAAAAAAAATCTGTCACAAATGATAATTCCTATTGGCAGAAAGGGACCTACACACAGTGCGGTTATAGAACATTAACAATTAAATTTATGGGGACGTTTTGGATTAGACAGGATGTTCGGTGAATGCAGGCTGCGAGTCCGGGCGCTGTTCCCGGTTATCAACGAGCAAACTAAATTAAATGCTAACAACGTAATTAAAGCTGACTTCTCTAGAGCATATGCTTTAGCTGCATAGTCGGTAATTAGCTACTTATATTGCCCAGCTTGCCGGTGATATAGGTCCATTATGCAAGACGCAGTGCGTTGATGATGGTAGGCGTATCAAGATAACCATCAAGGGTTTAGAGTTTCCCTAAAATAAAACCTGGGGCTGATTTATAAGGTTTTGATTTTCCCCCGAATCAGCCGAGAGAATGAAAATCTACACTCGTAGAAGTTTGTCTTTATCCATTTTGGACAGGGGTTCGACTCCCCTCGTCTCCAGTTTTTAGTCCACAAAAGAGCAATAAGACCAATTTGGAAGCATTGAAAGCCCGCTATTAGCGGGCTTTATAATAACAGAAAACAAACAGAGAATTTATTTTATTAAAATTCTCTGCTTTTTAATGCTTATTTTTATTAAAATTCTCTCTTCGCCAGAGACCTAGTCCAAAATCATTATATTATTCCTTATTAAATTCATTTTTTTTATTATCAACTTCTTTTGTTATTAAAATATGCATAATTTTCAGTATTGAATACAAAGAATCAAAAAATAACAGTATGAAAAGATATGTTAAAAATATTAGTAAGTTATTTACAATAATGCTAATTACCTTAATATTAATCAAATCAGTAAGTTTCTTAAAATCACAAGATATTAAAAGTAATAAAATAATATCAGTAATAGAAAATAAAATAGATGCTGAAATAATCTTTAAACATTTATTCATAACTTCCAGTTTTAATTTTTGAAGTTCTTCTCTTGATTTAATACTGATATTAGTATCTATCCCTTTAATCATATCTATAAGCAGTAATAGCAAATTAAAAGATAAAGCTGTAAAAATCGAAAAAGAAGCAATTAATGCATTAACAAATTTCTCAGGTATTATTGGAATAAAAAATGTTAATAACATTGCTAATAAAATTAATAAAACCAATAAAAATAAAGGATGTTTTTTTGTACAATAATATTCTTTTAAAACTAACATAATCATACTACCTATTATTATCTATTAAAGAGTTTAAATACTCAATAGCCAAAGGATTAATTACATTATACTGAGGATGAACATTAATATCTTCTAATTCATTAGAAATATCATATATTGCATTAATTTCATCTGGTTGATCTAATCTTATTGTTTTCTGTTTTCCATTAACATCAAAAGTAGCATTAATTTCAGTTGCTACAAACTCATGTAATCCTACTAAATTATTAACAGCATCTATATTTGCATTTCCATTTGCAATATTAGATAATACTCTTTGAAATATATTTAAATTACGATTCCTTCGGCTTCGAATTGTAAATTCGTAAGTAGCTAAATTTTCAACATCTCTATTATCATTTGCAAATCTTTCCTCTAAAGTATTATTAGGAGAATTAAAACTTGAAAGAGTAATTTTTTTAACACTTCCATCTCTTAAATACATGTCCATTAATCTTCTTTGAGGCAAAGGCTCTATTTCAAGTGTAAAGTTTGGAAAATTTTCAAAAAATTGTCGTCTCATTAAATCTGTTAAAACTTGCTTTACCGAAATACGTCGAAATCTTTCTAAAATAATGATTCCTAAAGTATTAGCCGGGATATGAAATAAGTAATATAACGGTATACATTCAGAATCTTCTGCTTCCTTATTATAACGAATCTGGTTAATATTATTTACATTTCTTATTTCAGCAGGAATCCCTCCTTCGCCAGATAAAAATTGCCCAGAAATTCGTCTATTATTTGTATCAGAGTTAATTGACAATACAGTAAAGGCCTTTATACTGTTAGAATTAGTAAAAAATCTATTAGTCCATGAACCCAAGAATTCTTGAACAAAATTCATCATATCAGTATTATCCACATCATCCAAATTCACATATCTATTTGAATTTCTTTCCTTTATTCTAAATGCATAAGCCATAAGTCCAATAGCCATAAATTACTCCTTTTAATTTTGTTAATTATATATTGAATTATTTCAATTGTCTATTAAATATAGACACATGGCTAATATAAAAATTACAAATCTTAAAATTTTAATTCATTTTAAATAATCCTTGTAAACTCAAGCTTTCGGTTTGAGTTCCTGTTAAAATTTGTTCGGTTAATTCTGGTGAAATATATTTTATATTTAAAATGTTTCGAATATATTTTGAGTCCTTTAAGCCTTCTTCATTCTGTAAATCCTCAATAGTTTTGCCGTTTCTTATTTGCTTGTGGTAGTAGTAACTTTTAACAATTGCATTTACAAGATATGGATTTGGCTCAGGAGTATTATATTCTTTTGCGTTCAAAATTAAAATATTATCATTTCGTGATGGCTGTGTGATTTTTATTTTTTTAGTAATCGTAATCGGGTTAAATTTTTCATTTCTATCAGGGACAATAATTTTTTGGTTACTCGCCAATGCATTCAATACATTTATCAAAGAATTTGCATTTATTGTAATTTCGATTGAATTTTTTGATATAACAATTTTATGAATTATAGCCCTGATTAGTTGCGGCTCTGAGTAATCTTTAATATTCTGTGCCGTATAAATAAGTTTGTTTTGTTTACTAATTTTGTACTCTGAAATAATATTTTGAACTTGCTCTTTATCTTGTAAAAATTCTTTTGTTATTTCAACCACAAATTTTTCAACTTCGCCTGCGGGGATTTTTGAAATTGTACCAACTTCGCTGTCATTGTAATTTTTTAAAGCAGTGCTAACATAATATCTGTACCGCCTTTTGTGGCTATTACTGTGGCTTGGTGTCATCAAATTATTTTTATCATCAAAAATCAAGCCTGCAAGCAATGAGTTTGAAGAACATTTTGTTCCACAGGTTTTGTCGACTTTGTTTTCATATAAAAGTTTTTGAACTTCTTCAAAAATTTCCTCAGAAATAATTGCATCATGTTCACCCTCATAAACTTTATCTTTATGTGTGATTTTTCCGATATAAACCTTATTAACAAGTAAATGATATAATTGACCTTTTGAAAAATATTTATCGGTTTTTGTCTTGATTTCATTTTCTTTTAGATATTGCATCAATTTTGGTACACTTTTTAATTCAAGATATTTGTCAAAAATCATTTGCACTCTTTTAGCATCCTCTTTATGAATAACTAATTTTTTATCTTCTTTTATATAACCTAGCGGAACTTTTCCACCCATCCACATTCCTTTTTTCTTAGATGCCACAATTTTATCTCTAATTCTTTCGCCCGTAACTTCACGTTCAAACTGTGCAAAGGATAAGAGGATATTCAATGTTAATCTGCCCATTGAAGTTGTAGTGTTAAATTGTTGAGTTATTGATACGAATGAAGTTTTATGCCTGTCAAATACATCAATAATTTTTGAAAAATCCATAAGCGAACGAGTTAAACGATCAACTTTATAAACAACTACAATATCAATTTCATCGTTTTCAATATCTTTTAATAACTCCTTAAAAGCAGGTCTTTCCATTGTTCCACCTGAAAAACCTCCATCATTATATTGTTTTTCTAATAATATCCATCCCTCATGCATTTGAGATTTTATGTAAGCCTCGCAAGCTTCACGCTGTGCATCAAGGGAATTAAAATCTTGTTCAAGTCCTTCTTCTGATGATTTTCGGGTGTATATGGCACAACGAACTTTCTTTTTATCCATTTGCAACTCCAAAAAACTTTTTACCATTCCAATGCGTTCCAGTTATAACATTAGCAACAGCTGAAAGAGTTTTGTAAATTTTGCCTTTGAAATTAAATCCGCCTTCAACTGCCATAATTTCATATTTTTCACCTTTAAACTCACGAATAAATTTTGTTCCAATTGTTACTTCAAACTTTTTAAGCTTTTTGATATTAATATTCTTTGTCTTTTCATAATTATTAACAAGATTATTTATCTGATTTTGTAACTTACTTGGTAATTGATTATATTGATAATACCAAGTAAGCTCCTTAACCAAGTATGATTTAGTGTAACCTTTTGGTGCGGATATTTTAAATATTTCTTGCCATTTATTTTTAAGTTCTTTGGTAGTTAAAGATTTTAAATTATCCATACTTACATTAGTTGCTCTTATTTCAGCTAAAATCAAGCCCGTTGACACAATTGTTATCATTAAAGCTCAATAAAATAGCCATCTTCCTGATCTGGTCTTGTGATTAATATGTATTTATTGTAGATTCTTACATCTGCAGTTTTATTTTCAGGATCTAAATTTTGTACCTCAGTAAGTACACCAATAAGTTCTTCTAAATTCGCCATAATAAAATCCTTTCAAGTTCTGTACTTACATACATCACTCAAAAGGATTGTTTATCAAGTATTATTACACAATTTGTATCATTTATTTGATTATTCTTGATGTTTTTCATAATCCTGAATAAGATTATAAAAAAGATGTTTAAATTTAGCTGCGGTTTCTGCAAACCATTCAAACATTTGCTCCCAAGATTCTTCATCATTAAAATCAAGACTATTATTTATTCCGATAATTGAAGCTTTTTTGTTTTCTAAAAGGTACCACTCAATATTGTTACCAAGAGCCCTTTCTACTTCGTCTTTATTGGCTAAAATATATGAGTATAAATCTTTATTTTCATCTCTATCTCTTCCTCCAATATATAAATTACAACTTATATATTTTTTCTTAGAATTTAGCCATAAAGAAACATGTGCTCTGGATGTCCCGATTGCAATATCATACCAGTGATGCGGTAATGCTTTACGTAAACTAAAGTCAACTTTTGCTTGTTTACAGTAAGTGTTAAAATCATCCCAAAACTCACCTTGTTTTGTTTTTAATTCAGTTGTTTCTCCAGTACCATAAGTTTCTTTAACCATTTTTGTCCAATCGTTAGGCTGGCATATTATTTGAAATTTTGGAGCAACATCAGAATTCCCAATTTTCCACAACTCCATTTCAATTAAAAAGAAGTTTAATTCCGAATCCGTATGTTCATTTAACCAATCAATTGCTTGGCGGTGTTCATTCCTAGCTTTTCTTACTATCCAAACAATATAATTAGCATCCTTACCTGAGGCATAAGTGATAATTTTCCCAAGATGGTCATGGTTTGTTTTTTCCAGTTGATTTTCAATAATTATTCTTTTTCCGGAAGTTTCATCTATGGCGTATATATCAACATTAAAGTCTCCAACATTATCTTCAACTTGTACTGTTGTAATATCTAACCCTATAGTTTCGCTTAATAATGCCATATTTTCAGATTCTGCTAACCATCTGGTAAAATCAGAAGCCTCATGTTTCCAAACCGTACGTAAATCCTCCACTTTAGTTAATTTGCCTAAGACAATAGCCATTCTAAACTCCTTTTTTCTAATTGTAGCGAATGATAACAATTGTGTCAATGGACTTGATTTTGCTTGCAACAAGAGCGATTTATGTAAATACAAGGTGGAACGACTTATGGATATCGCATTCGGAACAAAGATTTTAAACCGTAAGACAAATGAGATAGGATTACTTATTAAAACTTGGTTAAATGAATTTGCAGATGAAAATATTTGGTATGCAACTTGTGTTGATAAAAATGGCAAACGGTACCACATAGAACTTGACGAAATCGTACCAATTGAAGAAAATGATGAATAAGTCTTAGTTTATATATCCGCAAATTAATTTATAAATTATTTTTAAATCGTTATCAGTAGCATTTTCTAGTAAATTAGTTATTTTACAAAGCAAAACATCTCTATCCTGCAAATGTTCTGTTTGAAAGAGTTGTGTATAGTCTATATCTAAAGCGTTCGCAAATTTTTCTATCAAATCTGCTTTTGGGAAACTTCTTCCTGTTTCAATGTGGCTCATATGTTTAGGATCAATTCCAGTCATTTCTGCAAGCTGATATTGTGTTATCCCCTTTTTGTTTCGCAATTCTTTTATTCTTTGTCCGAAATCTTTTTTTATATTCATAAATACCTCTATATGAGGATAATAAGTTTTTTTAAAGGATTAAACCGTATTCAAGACATTAAAAATAGCAATTAATATGTTTTTAATATTGTAATTCTATATTTAATATGGTATATTTTAGAAAAATATGTTCTTAATAAAGAATACATATATAGGAAATTAAAAAATGAAAAAGGTATCAGTTATAATTCCATGCTTTAATCATTCTGAATATTTATTAGATGCAGTTAAATCAGTTGTAAATTCCACCTACAAAAATTTGGAAATAATTGTCGTTAATGATGGATCAACTGAAAAAACTCCACAGGAGATTCAGAGCATGCTCATGCCTTTTGATAATGTAATATTGATAAATCAAGAAAATTCAGGAGTGTGTGCCGCTAGAAACAACGGAATAATAAAGGCTAGTGGAGAATATATTTTACCTTTGGATGCAGATGACAGAATAGCAGATACATATATTGAAAAAGCAGTTTCAATATTAGAGCAAAATCCAGATATTGGTATTGCTTATTGCGAAGCGGAATTTTTCGGAACAGGACAAAACAAAAAATGGAACTTAAAACCAGCAACTCTTTCAAATATGCTTATACAAAATAGAATATTTCCATCAGGTGTTTATCGGAAATCGAAATTCCTTGAGGTCGGCGGCTATAAAAAAGAGATGGAACTTGGTTGTGAAGATTGGGATTTCTGGCTTTCAATTATCGAAACTGGCACAAAAGTTTATCAAATTCCGGAAGTCCTATTTTATTACAGAAAGAAGCAAAACGAGCGTACAAAACAGTCTTTAAGACCAATAAATTACCTTAAAATCAGAATTAATATAGTCAAATTCCACAATAAATTATACAAACAATTTGGGCAGAAAATGTATTTTTTATTGGGTTTTATGGTCTGCAAAAATTGTGCCGCACATCTATATAAATTGTTAAGGAGAAAATTAAAGTGAAACCATCAACATTTATAAAAAGGAGTATATTTTTTATTCCTAAAAAGTTTAACAATTTATTTATAAGTTCTAATTATAAAAAGGTATTATCTAAAATTAGAACTAAAAAGAAAATAAAAGTTATCTTTTTGTGCATGGAATGCTCCAAATGGGGAGCTCAGTATTTATATAAAATGATGGAAAAACACAAAATTTTTGAACCGCTAGTTATTCTTGTGCCACCATATACTGTTCATAAAGGAGAGGATTTAACAAAACTTTCACTTGAAGATAATTTAAAATTTTATAAAGCAAATAATATTAAAGTTGAATTAGGTTATGACCTTATAAAACATAAATATGCTGACTTAAAACAATTTAAGTCTGATATTGTATTTTACGAACAGCCTTATGATTTACCACCACAATATAGTTTGTACAAAGTTTCCAAGAACTCTTTATGCATGTATTTCCCTTATGGGTATGAAAATTTAGATTTTAAAAATAATTACACAGATAATTTTCATAAACATTTATTTGCTTATTTTGTAGAATGCAAAGAAAATCTCGAACGATACGAACATTATAAAAAAGGCAATTCAAAAAATTGTATAATTACCGGACATCCAAAATTAGATTACTACATTACAACGCAAGAAAAATGTTTTCATAACAATTTAAAAATTATATATGCACCACATCATTCGTTAGGAAAACATAGTTTAAGGTTTGGAACATTTCGAGATAATGGACAATTTATATTAAATTTAGCCCAAAAACATAGAGAAATAGATTGGGTATTTAAACCTCATCCTAAATTAAAGTTTGAGCTATTGGATAATAAAATAATGACGCAAGAACAAATTGATGAATATTGGAAAAGTTGGCAGGAACTTGGAACAGTGCATGAATACGGCAATTACTTAGAATTATTCCAAACATCCGAGGCATTAATTACTGATTCTATTTCCTTTCTTGTTGAATATTTGCCAACACAAAAACCGATAATTCAATTATTCAACAAAATGCATCATCCGTATAATTTAATAGGAGAAAGGATTTCACAAATTTTATATAAAAGTACAAATAATGAAGAATTAGATACATTGTTTAATGAAGTTATAGTAAACAGAAATGATTATTTAAAAGATGAACGCATAAAACTTATACATAATCTTTTTGATTTTAGACAAAGTGCATCTGAAAAAATAATTAACTATTTAGAAAAAGTGACAGGAATACAAAATGGAACAAAAGAAATTACTGATGGTTGCAGGACCTGTTGAAATAGAACCAGAAATATCAGATATAGGCTCGGCACCGCAAGAATATATGAGAACAGAAGAATATTCTAAAAAATGGGCAAGAATTTTTGAGAATTTAAAATATATTTTCCAAACAAAATATCCTGTTGTTTGCTATGCCTCTTCCGGGACAGGAGCAATGGAAGCTGCTGTTACAAATTTTTTATCGGTTAAAGATAAAATTATTTATATTAACTCAGGTTCATTTGGCAAACGCTGGGGAGATATTTGTAAAAAGCATAATCTTAACACAATTGAAATATTAGTTGATTTCGGCAAAAGTGTAAAAATTTCAAATGTAGAAAAAGTATTAAAGGATAATCCTGATACAAAGGCTGTATTTGCTACATTAAATGAAACTTCCTGTGGCTCATTGCATGATATAGCCGGACTTGGCAAGATCTTGAAAAAATATCCAAATATTTTATTTATTGTTGATTGTATTAGCGGTCTATGCTCTGATGAATTTTTAATGGACGAATGGGGAGTAGATATAGCAGTTAGTGCAAGCCAAAAAGCTCTTGCACTGCCACCCGGATTATCATTTATGGCAATTAATAATAAAGCTTTAAAATTTGCCGAAAAATCAAACCTCAGAAATTTTTATTTTGATATTTATGAATATATTGAAAATCAAAAACGAAATCAAACACCATTTACACCCGCTACGGGAATTGTAAATCAATTAGATTATAGACTTCAAAAAATAAAAGACGAAGGATTAGAAAACTTCCAAGCCAGATACGGGAATAATACAAAATATTTACGGCATCAGTTATCAAAATTGGGATTTAATACATTTGCTAAGAATCCTGCAAACTGTGTTACCGGAATATGGACAGACACATACAATGCTGATGAAATAGTGAAAATTATGAGAAGTAAATATAACATCGAACTTGCACCATCAGGTGGCATATTAAAAGAAAAGTTATTTAGAATAGGAAATTACGGCAATATAAATAAACCGGGAATTGATAAATTGGTACAATCTTTAAAACTAATAATAGAAAGTATGAGGATTGAAAATGATAGGAAATAAGACGGTAGTTTACACATCCGGAACATTTGATATGCTGCATTTTAATCATTTAAAAATGTTAGAATATGCAAGAGCTTTGGGAGATATATTAATTGTCGGAGTTAACACAGATGAACTAGTTGCCAGTTATAAATCACAACCTATTATACCTTTTGAAGAAAGAATAGCTTTAATGAAAGCAATCAAAGGTCCTGATATTGTAATCCCACAAAAATCTCTAGATCATACAGATAAAATAAAAAAACTTCATTTTGATATATTTGTAGTTGGTGATGACTGGGCGGGGAAATACGATTATCTTGAGAAATTGGGAATTACTGTAGTTTATTTCCCATATGGTTCAGGCATAAGTTCTTCATCATTGAAAAAACGTATTTACGAAAATTATAAAAAATTACAACAAAAAGCAGATTCTCATCTGCCTGATGATATTGAGGTGTCAAATGCCATTAACAGATAAAGTATTAAGATTTTTAGTTAATAGAATCCCAATAAAAACATTAAAATCAGAATTGAGACGTCTTATTTTTATGAAGTACAATTTTTACGGTAATGAGAATAAAGCTATATATTCCGTTTCTGGAGAGAATATACTATGGTCGATGAAAGGTTTAAGAATTCAGGTAGAAGGAAATAATAACCTTATAATATTTGGACAAAATACAAAATTTAAAAATACACGCATCAATATTTCAGGGAATCACAATTTTATAATAATAGCTGACGAAACAAAGTTTACAGATTCACAAATAGAAATTGATGGAAATAATAATAAAATTAATATTGCAAACAACCTCATATTTGAGTCTACACTTCTATCAATGTGTGGTTATAAAAATTTATTTGTTATAAAACCAACAAAACATAAAATAAGAGACGCCAAATTATATATAAGTGGTAGTGGCAGACTTTATATTGATAAAAATTCTCAATTGAAAAATAGAGGTTTATATATTGTTGTAAGTGACAGTTATAAAAAAAGAAACAAATTAGTAATCGGTAAAAATGTATTTATTGCAAAAGATGCAATAATCAGGACTTCAGATGGTCATACATTAGTTGACCCTGCAACAGGGCTAGCCACAAATGAACCTCAAGATATCATTATTGGTAACAATGTATGGATTGCGTCGAGATGTATAATCCTAAAAGGTTCATATATTCCAGACAATTCAATGGTTGCTGCAGGAAGTCTTGTCAATAAAAAATTTAAGGATACAAATATAATGTTAGCCGGTACACCTGCTAAGATAATAAGAAAAAATATAATATGGGATGTTCGCGGTTATGGCAAATATATGAGAGATTTTGAGGGAAATAAAAATGTTTAATCTAAAAAAATTTTTTAATAAAAGATGGGATAGCATTAATACAACAATTATATTAACTGTTCTGGGATTTGAGATAAAAATTAAGAAAAAATATTCTATTCCAACTATGCAAAGACAACTAGCAACCCTCAATTATTTCTTAAATAGTTACGTTGACATAAGTAAAGTAAAACCTGCCGAAGGAGATTTAAGAAATATTCAAAATTCTTGCCTTAATATTTTAAAAAAAGTTGATGAAATATGTAAAAATAATAGCTTATGCTATTGGCTTGATGCCGGAACACTTCTTGGGAGTATTAGACATAAAGGTTTTATTCCCTGGGACGACGATATTGACATTTGTATGCCACGAAAAGATTATGAAAAAATTATAAAATTGTTGCCTGATAAATTAAAAAATTATCATATAAGATTAAAAGCGGAATTTGATAATAATTTTCAAATAAGAATAATTGATAACAGTAATAACGCAGCTCTGGATATTTTTCCAATGGATAATTATATTAAATCAAACTTAACAACAGGAGAGAAAAAAGAAATAACAAAACTGATTAGAAGAGCACGAGAATGTTTCGACAGAAAATTCCCTTCACAAAAAATAAAACTTGAAAAAATTAATCATTTAAAAATTAAACTTTTTGATTATCAAAATAAAATAGTACTTAAAGGTAAACACGTGGATGTCCCTGATGCAGCACTATTTTATGGAATAGATTTTCCTTATGAAAGTGCAAATTATTTGATTTATAACCATGACGAAATTTATCCTTTATTAAATGCAGAATTTGAAGGATACAACTTTCCTATACCTAACAAAAGTGATTACTATCTAAAAAATCTGTATGGAGAATATATGAAGTTCCCCAAAATAATTCCTAACATAGAAACTTTATAGAATTAATATAATGCTAGAAAAATTTAAACAAATTATCCCATACATAAAACCATATCTGCCGCTGACTTTGTTATCAATATTATTAACATTACCGGCCGGTGCTTTGGATGCAGTTATTGTTATGACATTAAAACCGTATATGGATGTCATTATGTTGAATAAATCAATACATTCTCCATGGACAATTTCTTTTTTTATTCTACTTTTTACAAGTATTCAGGGAATTCTTAATTTTTCAGCTACTTATATTAACTCTTATGTTGCAGGACAAATTACAAATGAAGTTAAAATAATCTTATTTGAAAATTTACTTAACAGGGAAACTTCATTTTTTGACAAAAATACATCCGGTTTTATACAGAAAGCGTTTAATAATGATGTTTCAAAAGCTTTTGGAAGTCTTTTAGGATACTTAAAAAGTTATGCCCTAAGAATTTTTTCGGCAGTTTCTTTAATCATAGTTCTAATTTATAATTGTTGGCAGCTTGCAATTATTGCTGTATTTATTCTTGTTTTTGCTTTAATTCCTGTTACACAGGTTAAAAATCTTATAAAAAATATTGTTAATGATTACGAAAATGAAAATGCAAAAGTTATTGCAGATTACAATGAAACATTTTCTGGAAACAAAATCATTTCCGCATTTAATCTTAAAAATTTTCAAATAAATAAATTGAAAAAACATCTTAAAAAAGCTTTCCAACTTGATATGAAAATAATTCTTCGGACAGGTTGGACTACACCGCTAATGCGGCTTGTAGCCGCTATTGGGATAGGTCTTATCATTGGAATAGGAAGTACTTTAATTAACAATAATACAATTACAAGCGGGAATTTCGTGGCATTTGTAACCGCACTTATTTTACTTTTTAACCCAATTAAAGGTATAGGAAACGATTCAAAAAATCTACAAACTTCAATTCTTGCAATAGAAAGAGTTATAAATGAACTTGAATATATTCCAAAAATCAAAAATAATGTGTCGCCGATTTTTATGAAACATTTCAATTCCGGAATTGAATTTAAAAATGTTTCGTTTGAATATAGAAAAAATAAAAAAGTTTTACATGAACTGTCATTCAAAATTAATAAAGGAGAAAAAATTGCACTTGTAGGACATTCTGGTGGAGGAAAAAGTACAATAATAAACCTTATTCCAAGATTTTATGATGTAAGCAACGGTGAAATTTTAATAGACGGTATTAATATAAAAAATTATAACATAAATTCGTTAAGAAATAATATCTCAATAGTTTTACAGGATAATTTTATATTTACAGGTACTATAAGAGAAAACCTTAAAATAATAAAACCTGATGCAACTGATGAAGATTTATTTTCGGTTCTCCAAAGTTCCTACCTGTATGATTTTGTAATGTCAACGGAAAAAGGACTTGATACACAAGTTGGAGAAAGAGGATTATTACTATCCGGCGGGCAAAAACAAAGATTAGGAATTGCAAGAGCGTTCTTAAAAGATTCTCCGATTATAATTTTTGATGAAGCTACAAGTGCGTTAGATAATGAGTCTGAATTTTATATTAAAAAAGCCATAGAAAATTTGATGAAAGATAAAACGGTAATAATTATTGCACACAGATTTTCCACTATAAATGATGTTGATAAAATAATAGTTATTGATGAGGGAAAAATTGTAGAACAAGGTTCTCAAACACAACTTTTGCAGAATACAAAGGGGAAATTTAAAAAATTATATGATTTACAGACAAAATAGGTTAAGTATCATCCTCCGGATTGGATTTCTTCATCTAAATAATAATCACCTGTCATGTTGCCAGGTCCTGATGTATTTATTATAAAATCATTAAACTTAATTTTTTGACGAACATCCAAGCCCCTTGTAACAATAAAACCATTGCCTGAACGGGTTAAAATTATACTTTCTTTTAGATCACCGTCAATGCTCAACTCTGAAGTATCCTTAGGATTTTCTTTGTCCGGGACACGTTCATATTTTATTTTAACATTATGAATTGTTGGTACAGATTTTTCTTTCAAAATTTTTACAAAATTTCTGAAATTGCTAAACTTAGTTAATTTTGAATAAAACAAACTTAAAATCGTATTCAAAACCAAAGCCGTTGTTATTGAATACTCTTTACGAGCCGAACCTGGTTTGAAATATTTGCCACAATTTTTGCAATAACACTGATTTTTATTTTTGTAAACTGTATGTTCGGTACTGTGGCAATGTGTACATTTTTCTTTGCAAATTTTCTGTCTCATTACAAAATTGTACCATAAATAAACCGTTTTTATATTAAAAGCGGTTTTAGTTTTTTAGAACACTTTTGGCAAAAAGCGCACTATGCAAGCCTTTTCACTTTTTTAGACGCTTCTTTAAATTAATACGGATTGGAAAAGCCAATCTGTCTGAAAATTTTTTCAGACGTATTAAATTAAGAGGATACTCAAATGACAAAATCAAAAGTAAAACCACTCACTACCGAAGACATTTCAGAAGCATTGCGACACTTTAGAAAAATCGTATTAGAAGGCAAAAAGCCGACCAACAACTTACAAATGATTGACATCAACTTAATCGTTTTGAAGCTCAAAAGTTTGCGGAAACATTCAAAAAAGCAACTTCAAAAGTTAAAAAATGCAATAAACAAAGTCGGTTACGTAAATCCCGTTTTACTTGATGAAAAACACAATATCATGGCAGGTGAATTGCGGCTTCTAGCAGCTAAAGAGCTCGGATTTACTCAAATTCCGGCAATCATACTTGAAAATTTGACAGAAGAAGAAGCTGAAGCTATCAGAATTCTGGACAATAGAATTGCAGAAGACGGCGAATGGAATTATGAAAATCTTAAAGATGAGCTCGAAAAATTGTTAAAATTTGACATCAGTTTTGAGGATTTAGGCTTTGATACCGTTGATTACGATAAAATATTCCTTGCTGACGATACAGACGGAAATAAAGGCCACAACTCTGACAAAGAAGACGAAAGTTGGCTCGACGCAAATATACCTGTACGAGTAAAACTCGGAGATTTATGGCGGCTTGGTGATCATTTTGTTTTTTGTGGAGATTGCTTACTTGCCAAGTCATTTGAATTTCTTATGCAGGGCGAACTTGCTCAAATAGTTATTACTGATCCGCCATATAATTGCAAAATAAACGGACATGTTTGCGGGTTAGGTAAAACTCAACACGAAGAATTTGCTATGGCATCAGGCGAAATGACTGATACAGAATTTGCTGAATTTATCTCAAAATTTATACAAAATCTGATAAAATTCTCTGTTGACGGTTCTTTGCATTATCTGTTCATTGATTGGATTGGATTAAATACATTACTCACAGAAGGTAAAAAGCATTATACCGAGCTCAAAAATATAGCAGTTTGGAATAAAGGCGTCGGCGGTATGGGGGCTTTGTATAGAAGCCAACATGAGATGGTACCGATATTCAAAAACGGAAAAGCCAAGCATCAAAACCATATTCAACTAGGTAAATATGGCAGGTATCGTACAAATGTTTGGGATTATCCTGGCGTCAGAGCAACAAACCCTGCATCTTTGGAACTCCTGAAACTGCATCCTACAACGAAATCTGTATCTTTACTTCATTCGATTATGCTAGATACTTCGTCTAAAAATGACATTGTACTGGACTGTTTTGGCGGTTCAGGCTCTACATTGCTTGCCGCAGAACGATGTAAACGCAGAGCTCGATTGATTGAAATAAGCCCGCGATATGTGGATGTAACAATTTTTCGCTGGGAGAAAGAAACCGGCAAAACTGCTAAATTAATCAAAAACTTTGCGGAGGTTCAAGATGGAGAATAATAAAAATTACGAAATCGGTTATGGAAAACCGCCAAAGAATACTCGTTTTACCAAAGGACGCTCCGGCAATCCCGCAGGGCGGAAGAAAAAAGTAATTCCTGAGACATTATTTCAGGCAATAAGTCTTGAATTATGTCAACAAAAGACTATTACAAATGCAAGCGGATTGAAAGAGAAAGTGCCTCTTTACAGCATTCTTGCTAAAAAATTAGTCCAAGATGCTATTCAAAATGACGGTCCTTCAAGGAAATTCTTACTTCAATCAAATAATCTGTTTAAATGTAATTTCAACGATATTGTGAAAAGCCTTATAGAACGTCAAAATCCTGTTGAACCTGAATTTACACAGGATGAGCGAAATCGCTTGGTACAACATTTACATGAAATGTACGATAAACTTTTAAGCGAAGAACAGCAAGAATAATTACGTTTCAAATAGTTTTATCACTTTAAAACCCCTGTTGCTTACTGTTCAGGGGTTTTGTTTTAATTCGCTATAATATATAATATATGTTATAATTGCTTAAAATAAAGGATTATAGCATGGAAAATGAAATTATAATTTACCAGACACAAGACGGTCAAACCAAAATTGATGTAAGAATAGAAAATGAAACAGTTTGGCTTACGCAGAATCAAATGGTTGAATTGTTTCAATCAAGCAAAGCCAATATTAGTGAACATATTTCTCATATTTTTGAGGAAGGAGAACTGGATGAAAATTCAGTTGTTCGGAAATTCCGAACAACTGCTTCCGATGGAAAAAATTACAATACCAAACACTACAATCTTGATGTAATAATTTCTGTCGGATATCGTGTTAAATCTTTACGTGGCACTCAATTTAGAATTTGGGCGACACAAGTTTTAAAAGAATATATGAAAAAAGGTTTCGCCCTAAATGATGATTTGCTAAAAGAAGCAGGTGGCGGCGGATATTGGAAAGAACTTTTAGAACGTATCAGAGATATTCGTTCTTCTGAAAAAGTTTTCTACCGCCAGATTTTAGATATTTATGCTACAAGTATGGATTATAATCCTAATGCTGAGGAGACTAAACTGTTTTTTAAAGTTGTCCAGAATAAAATGCATTTTGCCGCACACGGCCATACTGCAGCAGAAGTGATTTATTTGCGGGCAGATAGCACAAAAGATAATATGGGGTTGACTGTTTTTAAAGGTAACCATCCAAAGAAAGATGAAGTTACGGTTGCAAAAAATTATCTTGATGAAAAAGAATTAAATATTTTAAATCGAATAACATCTGCTTATCTTGAGTTTGCAGAATTGCAGGCAATCCGACAAATACCTATGACAATGAAAGATTGGATAGCAAAACTGGATGATTTTATAAAAATGACAGGTAGCGAACTTCTCGATAATCCGGGAAAAATTTCAAAACTTGAAGCTGAAAACAAAGCACTTGCCGAATATGCCAAATACAAAGAAACAATCAAAAATGAATTATCCGAAGTCGAAAAACATTTCTTAGAATCAGTTAAACAAACCCAGAAACAATTAGAACAAAAAAACAGAGTGAAATAATCTCTGAAATTTTAATAATACAATATTCAATATTTATATTCTAAGCAAAAATAATAAAAATATTATTCTTTGAGTGGCTCATCATATAATAAATTAAGTATTATATCTCTTAAACGGTTATTTGTATCCTTATCTAATGAAATTTCATTAAAGAATTTCTTTTTGAGAATATCTTTTTTCTCCAAATCAGAATTCAGTAGTTGTCTTAACTCTTCTTTTTTTCTTTTGGTTAAGTAATTCAGATAACTTAATTTAAAATTCTTATAATTGTAAGACTTCATATTCATTGAAAACAAAAAGTAATCATAGGTTTCAAAATCTTTGTGATTTTTATATTGTTCAAAAATCTGAAAATTTTCCAATTTTTCAAAATTAAGTAAATTGGCAATAGTCTTCAAAATATCATAAATATCATCTAAACCAACAGGATTATTAGTAAAACCGTTACGTGTATTGGGTTTGTCTTTTTTTAGCTTATTATACAGGACAATCCTATCTTCAATTTCTTGAACTAATTTTTGTTCATATTTAATGTTCGGTTGAACAATGCATTCCAGACAAGCATATTGGTATAATTCATGATGAAAATTATTTTTAAGTTCGTTAACGATCAACTTTTCGATTATTTTTTTTGTTGATTTATCAGTTAGCTTATAAATAAAACTGTATAAGCGTGTTGCAAAATTTGTTTTTTCACTTACTTCAAAAGAAGATATACATAACTTCGGTTCTATTTGTTTTAAAATACTTGAAATTTCATCTACAAATCTGATAACTTGGAGTTTATCACAGACAGCATCCTTAATTTTTGAAGAATTATTAACTATATATACTAAAAAATCTCCCAAAATTTGTGAGTTTAAATTTGTATTTCCATACGAATTATTATGGTTGCTGATTATAAAATTAAGTAAATAAAATAATAAATTATTTGTAGTATAAAAATCTTCATACCAACCATAATGTCTAATTAAGCTTAAATAATTTTCAATAACGGTTGTTATTTCTGATTTATTAAGTGGTAAAATTTTTAATACTATGAAAAATTTATTCAAATATTCTAAATATTTATTACCATGTGAACAACCTTCGCATAAGTTAAAATGAGAAATTGAATTTATAAGGTTATTGTATGCGTTTAACAATTTAATTTTGTCAGCCTCTTCCTTTAGTGGTAATTCTTTTATTTTATTTGAGAATGTTATATTATTTAAATCTGATGTTTTTGCATACCTTATAATCAAAAGCAAATCTAAATAATCATAATGATTTTGATATGTAGAAAAATAATCTAATGAATTTATATTATCTTCTTCACTCTTTATACTATCTAATTCTGAGGATATACAATGTTTGCACAATTTTTGAAACTCTTGATAATTATCTATAAAAATGTAATTTTTTGAAAAAATATTGTATAGTTCTTTTAAACAAAATTTTGTTTGAGTATTTTCTAAAGCATCCTTTAAGATTTTATTATCCAGATTTTCAATAAATTTAAAATTCAACTTATCTTGAATTATGTTTCTTTCTTCTTCTGTTAGTAGTTTTGCCATCATATTCGGAATATTAATTGCCCAGCAACTTCTTTGAATATCATCAAGTTCTTGTTTCTTTTCATCTGAACAATTATAATAACAATCCCAATGATAATAGTTAAATACTACTTTTTTGTTGAATTCAGAAATAACAAAAATAAAATTATTATCAGCTTTTTTTGCTTTATAAGATATTCTTTTCAACATGTTATAAGCAAGTTCATACCTATGCAATTTTAGTAATATATTAACTTTTTCAAATACATTTACAGAATTAATGCTTTTATCTATATATTCATCAATAAATTGTTCATCATTGATGTTTCCTAAATATTTTTCAGCCTCAATATAGTTAAATTCATTTATCAAATCTAAACTGTTGAGTTCAGGCGCATGAGCAGAAGATATAACCAGTTTATTTTTTACTATTATCTTATCTTTTTTCCATTCTTTTTCTATAAGTTTATTTATACCTAAATGTGCCAGTAATTCTTTTATCTCTTTAGCTTTTGTTTTTTTCCCTTCTAAAAATTTTATTAATTTACCCATGTTTTTATCATTACTGGTAGATAATATTCCATTATAACAGCTCCAATAATTGTTAATTACTTTTGAAATTTCCTTATCAGATAAATAGTTCATATATCTAGTTGGCAATAGTCTTTGATAACATTGCTCAAATATATTGGGGGTAGCATTTTTTATAAAATGCAGTAATTTGTATAACTGTTTTCCTTTTTCATCTTTAATTGTTTTAAGTTCATTGTCTAAATACTTTTCTTTAATATAACGTTCTATCGGTTTTATTAATTCATTGTAGTTTATGATACGAATACCTTTTTTGTCAAAATATTTTCGCTTTAATTCATAATCTGTATCAACATCATTAATTTGCAAAAGATATACTTCTCTTTGGTTTTGTCGCAAAATATTGTTTACCCAAGAATAAATTTGATTAACATTCGGATCGTCAGCAGAAAAGCCGACAAACAAAATTGTATTTGTTGCAAATAATGATTTGATAAAAACTTCCATCAATCTGTAGTTTTCAGAGTATTTTAAATAATCATCTTCTTTTAAAACGATATTTTTATGATTAAAATCGCCGTGCATTTTTATAATTGCGTTATTGTTTCCGATTTTCGGAATTTCTTCATCTTGCGCAATCAACATGTATGGTATGGAAAGTTTATTTGAAGTTTGTTCAAGTATATTATCATAATTTGTAGTAACAAAATATTGAGGAGAAAATTCTTTAAACAGGTATTCGGTAATAGTATTAGGCTGCCAATCCCTATGCAAAAAATTTTCAATACTTTTCAAAAATCTTTTAGGATTATCATTGTAATAATACTGAGCAATTTTCAAATATTCATTTTCTTGAATATCTTTGTCGATATTTAACTCGTTAGCCATCCAATTTATCAGTTGTCCCCATGTTGGCACACCTGAATTTGCAGAAACTCCGGCACCAACAAAAATTACAAGAGTTTTTTCTCTTATTGCTTTCTGAATTTTATTAATATCTGACAAAAAATCTTTCATAGTATTATGATATTAAAAATAATTTTTACGAGCAAATTTATTAATATTTAATTTATTTTAAAGGTGAAAAATATATATTTATATTTCCAATATATAAATCTTCTGATATTTCAATTTCACTATTCCTAATAGCTTTTTTAATTTTAGGTAATGAGGATAGAACAAGTCTGATTAAACGTATTGATTTGTACGCTTCATTAATTGTATTTCTATATTTTTTAAAAATGTCTATATCGTATACATCATCTACAAAAGAATGAGATATTTTATTACGACATTCATGTAACTCTTTTTTCCATATATCTACAATTTCTTTTCCCGTATCACTACCATCCATAGCTTTAAAACCTTTGCTGAATAATTGTTGTAATAATGTCATTGGACGCGTTTTTTCTATATTATCCAACTCAACTTTTATTTTTTGCGCAAATGCTATTATTGCATCTTTATCAAGTTGTTCAACAAATATTCTATATATAGTTCTACAAAAATTATGATACATCGTTTTTGTTGGCATCATAAATGGATGAAAATATTCAGGACGATTTTCTTGGCTATATTCAAATATTTTTTTAAATAATTTTTTTTCACAAATAATGTCAAACATCTTATTAATTAGTTTCATCTCCTCAAAAAATGCGGAAAAAATTGATATTCCATCCGCAATTTCTCCAATTACATTTTTATAATATGATATATCCGGAACAAAGTCTTCTTGATTATCAAACAAATGTGAATAGAAATAGTATTGGTGCTTAAGTGACAGTTTTGCTAAATCATGAGGAAATATTGTTATAACATTTTCATTAGTTTTACGATTATATGCTAAACCAAAATGACTTAAATAAATATTATTTTCATCTTTTTCATTTTTGCTGTCTTCTATTTTATAATAAATTGACCCAGTATAATCCATGTTATATACTAAATATCTTGGATCATAAAGAAATCTATTTAAAACATCAATCCTAAAATATAAAAAATGTAAATGAGGCATTCCTTCCAGTAACATTTTATTAAATGGCGGTAATTTGTAATATTTTGGTTTATTTTTTATATATTCTTTTATAATATTTGGAGTGGGAAATAGTGATATTGGAGGTAATATATTATCACAAACAAATCTAATGCTATTTTTTTCATCAATTTTAATTTCTTCAAAATTTTTTGGGTTATAAGAATCGGGTAAATTACTTATAAAATCAATTTTTTGTTCTAATGGAATATTTAAATCAAAATTTTTCACAAAATGATTAGTATTACAATAATATAAATCTAATAAATTATCTTTAATTAATTCAATAATAATTTTCTTTATTTCTTCTATATCTGGATATTGTTCATATAATTCTGGAATAGTATACCCATTATAATTTGGACTATTCAAATAATAATTTACTATTTGTTTTAATAATTGATTTTTCATACTTTTATTATACAAAAATTTGTGCATTCATAATAATCATGAATATTAAATTTACAATGACAAAATAATATTAATTTTGATTAATTATAGCATTTATATCTTGTTCTGTTATAAATATTTCTGCTGATAATTTATTTTTATAACAATTAAAATAATTATTATAATAATTTATAATCCACATAATTTTTTGTCGGATTTTTTCATCGGGATTCTTTTTCAATATCTCAAGTAATTGATATTTAAAACTTATATGTTCCAATGTGTTACTAAATATAAATTGATTTAAAAATACTAAATTATCTTCATCCATTATAAAATAATGTGGCAATAATTCAAAAATTTCCTTCTGAACTATTACTCTGGGATATATTGCAATTTGTTCTTCATCAGTTACAGCTTTAATTAAAGCTTTTCCATATACAATCACATCATTATGAAAAAAGTCACCTTCTACTATTGCACCACGTACCAAATACCCATAGCGTAATATTTCATTTTGAATATTTCCTACTCTGTTAATTAATGCTTCGATTCTTTCTTTTCTTGTTTGAATTTCACCTTCAGTACTAACTGCCAATAAAATATTATCGGAAAAAATTTTTATAAAAATATCTTTATTAGAACTAACTTCTAATAAAGCGTCACCACAAAGCATGTTTAAATAATTTAAAAATTCATTATTCTTATCATTATCAATAAGATTTTTAGACCCTAAAATATCTAAATATGCAATACAATATTTTGAAGTACAAAGTTGAGTTTGGGGATAGCGCATTTTTCCTGTTCTATAAACCACTAAATTATTCCTAACATTCTATAGTTTTAATACCACATTCTTGTAAATATTTATATATTCCATCATAAAATTTTGGGTTTCTTGTTTCGTCTCTTTCATCTCCATAAGGCACAAATATTACCATCCCCTGCCTAGCACGTGTCATTAATACTCTATATGAATTTAAAAGATATTTTTTGTCGTCAATATTATTGATGTGTTTCCATTTATCACCAGAAAACTTCAGATATTCCCAGCATTTGTTATATCTTAAATTTGCATCCCAAGCAACAACAGTCCAATCAAGTTCTAGCCCCTGAACATCAAACTCTGTTGCACAATCTTCAAGCGCACATGAGGAACGGACATCTTCTTTTCTATTTAGAAACCAATTTCTACAATCAATTTCAGATTTAACAAATATCCCTTCTGGTTTAAGACGTATTGAATTGGAATGGGCAAGCAATCCTGTACGCTCAGAACCGCGAGCATTCTGTCTTACCCAAGTTTTAGCTTGTTCAAAATTTCTTGTAACTAAGATTGGGTATTCTTTTGATAACTCCTTATAAATACTTCTTGCCTTATCAGGTTTATTATCTATTAAATTATTAATAAAATCGGATAATTTAGCACTTTTAAAAGAACGTAATGAAACACTTAAGTGTAGTTCATTTTTTGTACAAACTTTTGTATTCGATAAATAATCGATATGGTGTGAACAGTATATTCTCCAATTTGGATATCTTTCTTTCAATGCGTTAAACCATGCTTCTAGTCCAGCTTCACCTGTATTGATTTCCTGTCCCTCACCAATTAAACATATAACTACACACCAATCAGGATGCCTATCCATAACTCCAAGCAAAAATTCTGGTTCTGAATAGTTAAAATTTTTAATTTTACTTTTTTTATTCATAAATTTTGAGGCTTGCTCTTTATTCCAAGCTCTTTGTGCCTCATCGAAAATAACTACCTTTTCAATTGGAGGATTCAAGTCTTCAACATACTCATCTCTAAAATGATGAATATTTTGAATAAATGCACAGACTTGTGGTTCAGCCTTTTTCTTTGATATATGTTCTAACTGGGATTTATTTCGGATCAAAGCTTCCCTTAAAACTTTAACTAAAGGCCCATTGCCTGATAAAAAACAAGCTTGTTCGTCCTTATCATAATTCATTGAATAAGTTGCTATATCCAAACCTGCTAAAGTTTTTCCAGCCCCTGGCACCCCAGTTATTAAACAAATTGATTTTTGTTTATTATTCTTACTATCTTTAATAATTTTTTCAACAGTATTCTTGGTAAGTGTAAGATTAATTGCCTCTGCACCATGTCTAGATATATCATCAACAGAATGATTTGCATATAATGCTTGGGCTGCTTCAACAATGGTTGGTGTTGGTTTATACGAAGAATTCAACCATTCTTGTACATCAAATGTTTTTTTTCTATATTTTATATCAATATTTTTAATTAATTTTTCTAAGTTATCTGCATTTGTTTTAAGACAATTGGAAACTTTATCATTGGCAAATAGTACTTCATTTTGAGCTTCTTTTGCCATTGTTGAAACCAAGATTGGTACAATTGTTTTATTATGACTTCCAGAATGAAAATTCTTTAAATCAAGGGCGTAGTCTACAACCTGGTCTATCGCATAAGATTCATAACTTTTAGCAAATATTTTGAATTCTAATAAGTATATAATTCCATTAAGCAACAAAATATTATCAACTCTTTTACCCATTCTAGGAATTGAAAATTCGAAAAATAAAGTTGCATTAGGAAAATCAACAAGATTTTGTGTTAAAATATGAATTTGCTCAGCCCAAGCACGTTTCTGTTCCAAATCATTAGGAAAACAATGGTTCATTAGTAATTGACCAAGAATTTCATGTTCTGATGTACTTAAAAATTTTGAAACTTTTTCTGAATAATATGCGCGCATAACTTCCTTTTCTTTCTATTATACAATAAAAAGCTACTGCATATTCCCTGTTCTTTATTTTGTAGGGAATATATCTTAAAAACCTTATGCAGCATCGGTTTTTAATTACCAAATTTAACAAAAATCGTCTGATTTTCCCTGATTTTTAATTTAGCAGGGAATTTACAAATGTCAAAATTGCGTTTATAATGTGTATGAAGCGAGCCTCTTGCTCACCGGACTGTTCGCACCTGCATAGTAAACCTTTCCATCTGCAACTGCTTTTATTGGGGTTCCAACAGATACGGCAATATCAATACCATTATGGACATGTGTGCTTCTTTGTTCGCCATATTGTCCAACAATTGGGTCATTACAAGGTTTTATCCATCTTTGCGTTTGCGGTGGATTTTCAGATTTAGGTATTGATTTCTATGGCTATTTTATTTTTTACATAAAAGCATTATAATCTCTTTATGAAATATCAAAAGAATTTAAATGATAACAGGGTTCAATGTACAATTTGTCCGCGTAATTGCATTCTTAAGGAAAACCAGGAAGGTTTCTGCCATATAAGGAAAAATGCCGGCGGGGAGATTGTTCTAACTTCTTACGGCTATAATACAGGGCTTGCAATAGATCCTGTTGAAAAAAAGCCGCTTTACCATTTTTATCCTGGCAGTTCGGTTCTATCCTTCGGGACTTTAGGCTGTAACATGGGATGCCAATTCTGTCAGAATTGGAAGACGACAAAAAACAGGGGCAGTAATAAGTTTTTAAATAAAGCGTCACCTGCTGAAATTGTTGAAACTGCAAAATACTATGCTTGTAAAAGTGTTGCTTTTACTTATAACGATCCTATAGCATTCTTTGAATATGCGGTTGATACTGCAAAATTATGCAGAGAAAACGGGATTAAAACAATTGCAGTAACTTCAGGCTTTATAAATCCGGAGCCCGCAAAGGAATTTTTTAAATACATGGATGCAGCTAATATTGACTTGAAAGGTTTCAGTGAGAATTTCTATAAGAAAAATTGTCTTGCTCATATAAAGCCGGTTCTGGATACTATTAAATATGTAAAAAACGAAACAGACTGTTGGCTTGAGTTAACAACAATGCTGATTGAGGGGGAGAATAATTCTGATGAAGATATTAAGTCTGAATGCAGCTGGATAGCCGAAAATCTTGGAGAACTTGTGCCGCTTCATTTTAGTGCATTTTTCCCGAGTTACAGATTTATGGACAGAGAGGCAACTGCATTTCCCGCTTTGTTAAGGGCGTATGAGATTGCGCAAAATTCTGGTTTAAAATATGTATACACTGGGAACTTAACCAGTCGAAGCACTTCTGCAACATATTGCAAAAATTGTCATAGACCGGTAATTATAAGAAACGGATACGGACTTCTTGAGTATAATCTTGACGGCGAAAATTGCATTTTTTGCGGAACAAAATGTGACGGCAGATTTTGATTAAAAACAAAAACGGGCTTTTGCCCGTTTTAAGCGTAAAGGAGAACTGTGTGAGTTTATTAGGATTTTAGTTTTGGAATAATTTTTTCAATCCATTTTTTTAAATTTTCTTCGTTGTCATCTTCGCTCTTTTCTAAATTTTCAATCCTTTTTGCTCCCAAATCACATACCGCCTCATCAAAGTCTATTGCAGCCTGACAAAAATGCTCATATATGGATTCGCCGATACCGAATACTGCATAATTCAAATCTGTAAGGCATTTGCTTTTTTCAGATTGTAGTTCTTCTAGCAGTTCTAAAGCATTGCCGGGTGCATCGCCGTCGCCCCAGGTGCTTGTAATAAATAGAGCTTTATCGTATCCTTTTAAATCATTTAATGAAACATTGCCCATATCAAGTACATCCGCTTCTATACCGGCATCCTTCAAAGCTTCTGATGCCTGAACTGCTAAAGTTTCTGAATTACCTGTTTCAGTACCATACAAGATTTTTACTGCCATAATACCTCCTAAATTAATTTATAGCGCTCTCTTTTGAAAATTTTGTTAGGCATGCCTAACATATATATTTTATATAATTTTCATCAAAATGTCAATAAGAAACATATTTTAAAAAAATATATTTATGAGTTAATATATATATAGGTAAAATAATAAAAGAGAGAAAATATATGAAATCTGTAAAAGAAGTTTCAATTGAATCAAAAATACAGAAGCGTCTGCAAAATAACCCTAACTGTTTAAAGCTGGTGAATTATCTTTTTGCGGATGAGGAGCTGCAGGAATTACAGGATTATGCAAATAATGTTTCGATAAAGCGCTTGGGATTTAATGACCATGGACCTGTTCATATGCGTCAGGTTGCAGGTAATGCTATTAAAATGCTGAATATTTTGCAGGAATCGGGAATTAAGACTTCACTTGAAACTGAGGAGATAGGTACATTTGAAGACAGTATGTGTGCCGTTATCCTTGCAGGTTTAATGCATGATCTCGGCATGTCAATAGGGCGGCAGGGGCATGAAGATATGTCTGCAATGCTTGCCCAGCCTATAATTGACAGAACTCTGCTTCATGTTTTTCCGGATAATCTTCATAAGCGTGTTGTAATAAAATCACTTGCTACAGAAGCTATTATCGGTCACATGTCAACAAAAAAAATTCACTCTATAGAAGCAGGAATTATTCTTATTGCAGACGGGTGCGATATGACAAAAGGCCGCGCTAGAATTCCTCTTGCAATAAATTCTGCCCCGCGTGTCGGTGATATTCACAAATACTCTGCAAATGCTATCAACCGTATCGGAATTTACCATGGAGAAAGAAAACCGATTAAGATTGATATTGAAATGTCCGGAGATGTAGGTTTTTTCCAGATTGAAGAGGTTCTTTTGACAAAGATTGATGTAAGTCCGGCAAAACAATTTGTTGAGCTTTATGCAGGTGTTGAAGGACAGGAACGCAAATGTTATTTATAATATGTGTTATTGAATAAGCACATATGAATTTTTGACTGCTTCTTTTGCAATTTTTTTAATAACTTCGTTGTCCATTCTTATACAACCTAATGAAGCATACGTACCAAGGCTTTTCGGGTTATTATTGCCATGGATAAACTGTCCGTTTCTGCCGTAAATTTTGCCTGTTTCAGGGTTGATATTTTCTATAATGATTACGTTGGGACCATAATCTTTAGGATTTTTTTTGCGTTTCGTTCCGTAAGCTGTTTTATAAGGATAAGCTTCCACATTTGTAATCATTTTTATACCTTTGCGTGTTGGAGTATATTTTTTACCGGTAGCTACAGAGTATACTGTTTTTGCATTACCTTTATCATCATATGTGTATAAAAGATTTGTTTTTGTATCTACGACGATAGCTGCAAGCTTTTTTTCACCTGCTACGGTTATGATAGGACTTGGCGCATTTTTTAAGTGTTGCGGACTGGAGCTTCCTTTAGGTGAAACTTTTTCCTGCTCAACCGAAAGCCCTTTTTCGTCATCGATATTGGATGAATTTTCAGCGCCAAAGACGGTATTTATTTCAGAAGATTTTTTAACATTTTCTGTTGTTTTTACCATATCGGTGTTGAAATTTATATTATTTATTCTAATCATTTACTGCTTATCCGATTATTTAATTTTTTTAAGAGAGGAAAGGAAGTTATTGTTAACTACATCTCCATCGACTTTTGTTAAGAATACCTGTGATTGTTCTTCGCCTACTTCGAGTTTAGGAAGCTGCTCAAGTTCTGCAGCATAATACTGTGCATCGTTGCGGCTGCTTAGAGGTATTCTGTTAGCAAGACTGTTTAATGAGAAACTTCTCAAAGCTCCGGCAAATCCCTTCTTTTCACTGCTGAATTTGGTATAAATTCTAAGCATTGCATCGCTTTTTTCAATATCATATCGTCCAATTATAAAGCTGCTTAGCTGCGGTGATGATGATTTAATCTTAAGAAGTTCTATAACATTATTTTTCATCAGCAATTCACCTGTTATTTTATTGAACTTTCCTTCCGGAATGTTAACTATATCCGAAATAGTTGAAGGGCTTATCATAACAAGCGGGTTTCTAAAGAGCGCAGCAAATTTCATTACGTACTCAACAAGTCCGATTTTTTGAATTTGACCGTCGTTTACAGCAAATTTAATTGCTCCGTTAAGCTTTAAACTGTCATCTGTATATAAATCTATTATTCCGCTTGCTTTTCCGGAAATTTCACGCGGAAGATTTAGCAATGTAGTTGACATCAAATCAGAATTAACATCTTTTGCGCCTAGTTTAATATTATATTTATGTTTTTTCAAATCACAGAATACTTTTACTGAAGATATTCCTTCTGCAATATCAAATCTGTTGGATTTCAACTGTAAAATATTGTTTTTGTCCAATGTAAGGTTAGCAGCAAGGTTACCAAAGTTAATATCTTTATATTTTCCTTCCTTAAGTCTGAAAATACATCTTTCGATAATAAGATTATTTACATCAAAAACAACTGCTTCATCGGCAATTTCGCTGTTTTCATCCTCCATAACTGATTCCGGCACAACGTTCTGCGGCTGTTTTACAGCATCTGTATTCTGCTTGTTAAATGACTGCAAAATTTTATCAATATCGATCTTATCCATGCCAAAATTAACATTTTTGATAACTATCGGATATTTTATTCCGTTTGCAATATCACCTGCAAAGTCAAATTGGGTGCGTTTGTAACGTCCGTCAGCTACAAGGTGAATAGTATCTCTGTCGGTAAACAGTTCCGCGTTTTTGATTGCTATTCTCTGTGACGGAATTCTTATTCCCTCTGCTTTCATATTACCTTTGATAACAGGATAAGGTCCGTTGTTAAGTACGGCAAGATCTCCTGAAAATTTTCCGCCTTTAAACAGTCGCTGTCCGATTAGAACATTTAAAAATTCACTCGGCAGAGGGTCTGGAATATTAAAACCTAAATCCTGAACAAATGGTATAGGTTTTGAGCAGTCTACATTGCCGTTAAGTGTTAAGACTGGCTTGACTTTACTGCCCTTAACGATTTCCTGTGCAATGTAGTAGTTAATATCTTTAATATTTAAAATATTATTTTCAAAATGCAGATCTGCCTGAACCGCTCTATCCCAGTTTGCAGGAGTTAGAGATGCTCCATCTACAAGAATATCACTGCCTTTGGCAAGTTTTGAAGCCCAGTCAACATCAATTTTATTATAAATTGATTTGACAATAATACGAGTTCCTGCTTTTCCAACGATTTCGAGCGGTATACCTACAAGCTTTGAGAGATAATTTTTTGCAAAATCATTTGTTGCAACAGTTGTTATTGTTACCTCAGTATCACAGGATTTTGTGTAATCCTTCATAATCCCGTTTACTGCAATTTTATTTGTCTGCTGTGACCCGTAATAACCTTCAATGTCTTTTAAAGTTATGTCGTTTGACGTCAAAACTACGGTTCCCTTATTAACAGTAACCGGAAGATTGCTGACTGGAATAATCTTCAAAGAACTTTTGTTAAGGTTTACCGTACCGTTCAAATCATTATTTTTCATGTTTATATTGAAGTCAAAGTCCCCGTTCATATCTTTAAAAAACGCGAGCATTTCACTTCCGTTATTAATGATTATGTTTGAATCAACTATATCTATTACGTCTTTAACTTTAAATTTTTTAGAGGAAAGATTTACATTCAGACCTGTTTTTCTTGACGCATCAGCATTTATATGTACATTTGATTTGTTTATATCAAGAACGCAGTCGTTAACAAGAAGGGTTTTATCTTTTATAACAACTCTGTTTTTGTCTGCTATTGCAAAGTGCAGAATTTTGTCACCCTTTTTTATTTTTGTATCAATATTAAAGTGGACAAATTTTTCAACTTTTTGGGTATTGTCAATTTTTAAATTATCAGCGTTAAGCTTTACATAAACATCCGGCTCAAGTTTGTAGAGGATTAAGCTCTTTTTCAAATAGAGGACAGAATCAAAAAAGTCAATTTCCCAGTCATTTTTTTGTTGTTTTTGCTCTTTTTGCCCGGGAGCGAGTGCCATCAACTTATTCACATCTGCAAATATATAGTCCAAGCCAAACCTGTTTAAAATTATTCGTTTTTTAAACAAATCTTTAAAAGAAATTTCTGTATCAAGATTTTCAACGGCAAATATTTCAATGTCATTTTTTGCAAGCTTAATTTTATCTGTTTTAAAAGCAATTACCGGCGAAAAACTTGTTTTAAGAACAGGATTTTTTATTTCCATGTTCAGATCAGTATATTTATTTACATTTCTTTCTACAAAAGAAATAACCCGCGGGTTTGAAACTGCTGCCGGTAGAACTTTCAGATAAAAAACGGACGGAATTGCTGCCAATACAGCTGCCGCACATATAACACCACCTAAAATTTTAATCTTTTTCTTCATATTATCCTCAATATATATTATATCATAACATAATTTTATGTTATGATATATTTATGAAGAAATTTTTATTGGTTTTAAGTATAATTTTGGTTTGCCAGAACATAGTTTCTGCTGAAACCCAAACAGCTTCTGTATCAGAAAATGCTTGTGTGAAAGTTTTTAAGGATGAAGAAAATCTTTTCGGGCTTAAAAGTTGTGATGATGAGGTAATTATTGAGCCTGAATATAAGAAAATGATTGTTCTTGGTGATTCTTCATTTATTGTCCAAAAGAAAAACAAGTTTGGGCTGCTTGATAATCAGGGAAATGTGCTTGTTCCGGTTAAATACACTCATGTCGAAAGAGTTCTTGGAAAATACTTGAAAGTCGGACGCGGAAGCAGATATGCACTTTACGACGCTAAAGGCAAAGAAATTTTGCCGCGGGAATATTCTTCTATTGACCTTTTGTTTGGCGGCATGTTTCTGACTTGTAAAGATTTTAAATACGGAGTTGTCGACATGAATGGGAAGACAATTCTTGAGAACAAATTTGATGATATTTATATGCCGAAACCGAATATGATGCGTATAAATTACAATGGGCAATGGTATGAAATTGAACAGGTTCATGGAGAAACCCTTTCACTTCCGCAGGATGTAAAAGATATTAAGGGTAATGAAAACTTCAAGATTTCTGAACTTATTGCAAAACCAGGCACTGCAACAGGATATTACAGTATAACGTTTACTGATTATCTTTTGAAAGTTTTCTCATCAATTTCTCCGGCTCATGAAAAGACAATTGATGAACTAATGCTATCGCAGGGTGCCGATACTGTTACGATATTTTTCAAGCTTGGCTGGCTTCCTAAATATCCTTTTGTCTATGCAAGAAATTATTATAATACAGTAAGAACACCAAATAACGGTCCGCTTTCAGATGTTAAGTATGAATTGAAGCGTCGGCTTCAATAGAACTTGAAATATTTTCAAAAACTATTTATAATAAAAAAGCAGAGGAAAAACATGTTAGAATAGCTATATATGTTTTCGAAACGATAGCGGGAACGGAGTGGAAGCGTGTTTGAGAA
>OGQJ01000462.1_pt1 | contig 44183 bp, 37 predicted proteins | sample 1553161 | NCBI WGS metagenome assembly OGQJ01 (sample SAMEA2579923, study PRJEB22360) | human gut metagenome | biome: human gut; feature: human-associated habitat; material: faeces | place: Denmark | collected 2008/2010 | reverse complement strand
ATAATTCTCTTTAGAATTTTCAGGGTTGTTGTCTATTGTTTAATTATCAAGGTTCGTTGTTGTTTTGTTCAACAGCTTGTTTAGTATATCATATACTCAACTGCTTGTCAAGAACTTTTTTAACTTATTTTTTGCTTTCTTTTTACAAATCTTTCAAATAATTTGTTTGCGAAAGCTTATATATAATACCATGTATTTTTCGAAGTGTCAAGATGTTTTTTCATCTTTTTTCAACTTTTCTTTTCATACATTTTCCAGTATCATATATGGCCGTAAAAAAACTATCTGAAAGCTCGTTTCAGACAGTTCTCACTGACCTAACGGAGAAAGAGGGATTTGAACCCTCGCGCCGGTTACCCGACCTACACCCTTAGCAGGGGCGCCTCTTCAGCCTCTTGAGTATTTCTCCAGCAAAAATGATTATACTAGAGGTTTACCCTAATGTCAATCATTTTTTCACTTTATTTTTCAACTTTATTTTTTACCTTATTTTTCAATTCTGACTTTCGGCTGATATTTTCAAATTCTTACTTCACATTTACGCTGGCTCAATTTTCTTTTCTCTGAGTACTCTTATGCTCTTTTGTCAATGAAAATCCGCGTCCGCTGACTTCTCTGGCCTCACTTACGATTACAAAGCTTTCTGGATCAATATTCTTTACAATACGCTCCAACTGAGGCAGTTCACAATTTGACACAACAACGAGAAGCACCTGGTGGTCTTCCTGTGAATATCCACCCTCTGCACGCAGAATTGTAAGTCCCCGGTCCAGATGCCCGATAATCGCCTGACGAATCTGCTCCGGATTTCTGCTGATGATCTTAACCTCCATTTTAGATCCACCAAAGAGTAATACCTTATTCAGCACTGTTGTATAGATTATAACAAGAATAACTCCAGACAGATTGGATAGGTAAATGTACTTACAATAGTCGTAAATGCGAATTTCTTTCCAAGAAAAATAAATCCGACCACCAGCATCACAATATTAAATCCCAGCACGAACATCGAAACGGATAATCCGGTCAATCTGTTCACTAAAAGTGCAATACCTGTCGTTCCTCCGGTCGGCAGCCCTGACGGAAACAGAAATTATTCCCCGCTGTAACTAAAAAAGGTCCACCGGACCTTTTTGTCGTATGCTTGGCAACAGAAAGAAAGACCTTGAGTTCATTATAAACTCTTGGTCTTTCTTTTTTTGGGACTATTCTTTTTTCACAGCCCCCTCAATCATTTACTTTATGAATTTTTTCTTCTGCGAAGTACGATAATCACAACTACAATTGCTGCAATAGAAAGAATTGCAAATAATCCAATCTGGGCTGTATCTCCTGTTTTCACAGTTTTTACTACATCCACAAATTTTTGATTATGATTTTCTTTCGTATTTTTTGTTACTTTTGTCACGCCAAGTTTTTTATCATAGATCCTTAAGGCTGTATCACTTGTCTTCTCCGCATCCGGACCTGATATAATGCTCAGAATTCCATATGCATCAATTATAAATTCTGTATCTTCAGCAAGATCATATCCTTCTGGTGCAGATACCTCACGTAAAATATACGATGTATCAACATTCAATTTTCGTTCGAATGACTCGGCTGAATCTCCTGTCGTCCACTCTGCTACAATCTTACCGGAGGATTTCTCAAGAATCTGCATCTTGGCTCCTGTCACAAATTCATGATTTGTATAATCCAGTTTTGATACACTAAGTTTTGTCACTTCATCACTGACTCCCGGTGCCTCGACAAGTACTATAGCATCTTTGTTATCGTCTGCTTCAAGGGCACTAATCTGTGCATCTTCCGCTGTCAGAGAGTCAAGACTGAACATCACTGCCTGTGTACTTCTACTACTTCTTTTTGCTGTCAGTTGGTTAATCGTACCATCTGCAGATACCGTGAATTTCTTTGTTGCATATTCGTCAACAGTATGACCTGCTGGAGCTGAAACTTCTTTGAAGTAATAAGTTCCTGGTTCTACATTTTCAAATGTCATATAACCATTTTCATCCGATATCTGTGTGCCTATCAGAATGTCGCGGCCTTCACCACTAAGTACTTTATACAGTGCATAAGTTGCTCCCTTAAGCGGATCTTTACTGCCGTCTTTAGAAGTCTTCTGTACGCGTATGCTGATTGGATTATATGTATTTACAAATGTCGGCTCTTCTGTCGGTGCATTATCTTCAAGATAAGTAATGGCCGCCTCAAGATTTCCTGTTGTATCATCCTTTGTTACACTTACATTGACCTTGATTTCTCTGTCATCATAAGTAATTTGTCCCGGATCTGACGGAATCAATTCTTTAATTGTGTAATTATAATCTCCAACTTCATCAAATATAATGGAATCAAAGAGTACAGAACCATTGTCTGTATTTTTCTTAGTATCAATCAAGTTATTATTCTCATCAAATAACTGGAATGTAAATTCTCCCGGCTGAAGTTCAGCATTATTTAATACTTTCTTAACCGCTGGATCAATAGCTACTGCTGTTACAGACATCTTATTTTCAAATGAGATTCCATCTACACTCTCGGATGAGTTATCCACATTTGTTCCATTTTTTATGTAAGTTATAGACGTATCCATGTTTTCATCCACATTTACCGTAACGGTATATACAGACGGATCATATTCAATATCGCTAACGTTATTTTCACCCTGCTCATTAATCTCTTTTACAGTGTAAGAATAAGTTCCTGCTGTATAATATGGAATTGTACGGAATGTAATCTTACCGGAAGCATCGTTTGTTTTTGTGTCAATCAATGTTCCATTTGAATCATACAGTCCAAATCGGAATTCTCCGGCTTCCAGATTACCACCTTTCAATGTCTTAGTTCCTGTAATCGTGGCAAGAGCATAATCCATACTCATTGTCATAAAGTGATAGTTATTAAATATCAGGAATTCATCGTCCTCTACTGGCTCAAATGTATTTCCGTCATCACCTTCGTATCCAACATAAGGAACAACGCTCTTCTCGACTGTTATCTGACCGTCCTTACTTACTGTTACCTTTGCCCTGTAAACAGCCTCGTCATAGTACATATTAGCTTCCTGCTGTTCTGGTACATTTTCAGAAATCGTGTAGTAATAATCTCCAGGTGTATCGTAGTTGATCTCTGTAAATGTAATATTTCCAGCTGCATCATTGGAAACCGTCTCACTGTATGCATCTTCGCCTGTCAATGCATTTGCATATGTATCATCTGTTCTTGTAAGGGTGAAGCTAAATGCTCCGGCTGTTGATGCCAGCTCACCATCTACATATTTCTGCCCTGTAAATGATGTGGATACTTTGATTCCGTTATTGAATACAACCGACTCAACATTTTCTGTTGTTGTCTGTCCGTCTGCACCAATTACAAGTTTCTTGTACTCAGATGCTGTTGCTGTTAATGCTGCTGCCGTATCATCCTTTGTCACGTCCACTTTTACAATATAAGCTGCATTGTCGTAAACAATATTGGCTTCCGGATTCTCCGGAGCTGCTTCACTGATCTTGTAGTAATGCGTTCCGGCATCTTTGTATGTCAATTCATCAAAGGTAATGAGTCCACTCTTATCATTACTTGCTGTAACTACTTTTGTTCCAGCTGTTACATTTCCATTTTCGTCACACTCTTCCATCTTGAAATCAAATTCTTTTTCAGATGGACTTCCTGCCAGATTCTTGGTTGCTGTCAGCTGAATCTTTGCGTCGGAATATGTGATTGTCTGGTTATTAAATGTAATGTCTTTTGTATCTGATACCGTGTTGTTGGCATCTGTCTTCTTAGTATCTGTTACTGTAGCCTTAAGAGAAACTTTTCCGTCTTCTACAGTCTTAGCAACGGTTACAGTTACAAGATAGCTTGATGTATCATACTTGATTCCTGATTTCGGATTATTCTGGTTCTCTGTAATCTTGTAATAATGCGTTCCCTCGTCTGTGTATGTGTAAGCCGGGAATGTAAACTTACCAGTGTTATCATTGGATACTGACTGTGGTGCTTCACCTTCAAGTGCATCACCTGATGCATTTGTCTCAACGATGTCAAAGCTATACTCACCAGCTTTGGACACTTTCTTTCCATCCAGTGTCTTCATACCTTCTAAGCTTACAGAAGCACTCATGTTATTTGCAAATGTAATACTGTTATTCTCAACACTTACTCCAGTTTTTGTTTTGTAGTCGAAATCTTTGTAATATACAGCGTTTGTAGTAAGACCTGTACCACTTTCACTGTTATCATCTCCAACCACTACAACCACCGTATATACAGTGTTGTCATAAGCAATTCCAGTGGTATCTGCGCTGTCATTTATTTCTCTTACATCATAGTAATGGATTCCGGCTTTCGTATAAGAAATGGCTGGGAACTGGATTGCTCCGTTCGCATCGTTTTTAATAACCCCGCTCTTGTAACCATCCTCTACGATTCCGCCATCTGCTGATTTTTCAACAACTGTATAACGGAAAGCTTCTGCTGAAGGTTTATCATTCAAAGTCTTATTACCTGTAAATGTAATGGAACCATAACGTACACGGTTTGTAAATGCTGCAACATTATTATTGGCAATCTCTGTTCTGTTGACGGTTGTACCATTCTTATCTTTCAGAGCTGTCTGATCTGCATATTTTACAACGTCCTGAATCTGTGCTGTAAATGCATCTCCTGCCTCATTATTGGCAACTTTTACATGTACAAGATAAATGCTCTCATCGTAATCCATTCCCGCTATTGCCGGATTAGATGACTGCTTTTCAGAAATTCTGTAGTAGTAATCTCCTGTGGCATTATACTCATAATCCGGAAATGTAATGCTTCCGTCTGCCTTATTCTTCACTGTCTTAATTGAAGCATCTTTTTTAACTGTTCCATTTGCATCAGCTTCTGCAATGTCAAATGAAAATTCACCATCCTGAAGTGTTAATGCTGCTCCAGTTGACTGATTTTTTCCAAGAAGTGTCTTCTGTCCATTGAGCTGAATACTTGTCTTTTTCGTCTTATTCTGGAATGTCATATCTGCTGATGTCTGGTCTGTAATCTGACCTCCATTGGCATTATTGTAATACTGAACACTTGCAGAAAGATTTAATCCATTCTTTTCTACCGTTACAACTGCTGTGTAGTAAGATTTATCATATGCGATATTCTCCTTGTTTCCAGCTTTCTCTGTAACCTTGTAGTAATAAGTTCCCGGTGCTGTAAATGGAATATCTTTGGATTCGATTGCTCCATTTGCACCATTCTTTACTTCTTCTGTGTATCCATTTGCAACTGCTGTTCCATTTTCATCGACCTGGATAATGTCAAATGTAAATGCATCTTTTTTTGCCTTATCGTTGTCAAGCATCTTCGTTCCGTGAAGTCGGATGCTTGTCTGCATCTTATTGGCAAAGTCTAAAGTACCTTTGCTTTCTTTATTCTTGGATGTATCAGAATAATTGTAATCTTTATAATACTTTGTGCTTGCAACAAGTCCGTCTGCAGTCTTTGTGACTTTTACAACAGCTGTGTATGTTGTCTTGTCGTAATGAACACTGTTGCCTATCTGTGAATTCTCACTGATCTCATAGTAATGAGTTCCGGATTTGGTATAATCGATAGTCGGGAACTGGATTGCTCCGTTTTCTCCCTCACCAGTCTTGTTCGTAATGTTATCGGAAATTGTATTAACTACATTTCCGTCTTTATCTTTTTCTACAACTTTGAAAGAGAATTTATCTTTTGCCTCAGAACCATTGACTGTCTTATTACCAGTAAATGTTACCTGTGCTTTTAATGTCTTATTTGCAAATGTAATCTTATCTGCATTTGCTGCTGATTCCGAATTCATCTGATCAGCACTTGCATATTTTCTGTATGTAACAGAAGCTGTCAGAGAACCATCATTCTGTGCTGCTACTGACACATGTGCAATATATACACTCGGGTCATATTCCATGCCATCAGCATTTGCATTTACCTCTGTAACTTTATAGTAATAATCGCCTGCGGCATTGTAAGTAAATTCTGGAAATTCAATTGCTGCGGTTTCTGTTGTATTATTTGTTACTTCCCAGCTCTGGGCGTTATCTTTCACTGTTCCTTTTTCATCAGCTACTTCAACGACCTGATACTTATATGATGCTGTTGACGGCTGCCCATTCAAAGTCTTATTTCCTTGAAGGGAAGCCTTTACTTCTCTTACAATTGATGTATTTGAAAATGCTGCTCCTGTATCACTATTAACCAGATTGCCGTCCTTATAGTAGGCAACTGTTGCAGTCATGTTCTCATCTACAGTCACCACAACTTTGTAAACAGATGCATCATATCTGATATTCACATCACTGCCTGATACTTCTGAAATCTTGTAATAATATGTTCCAGGTGTCGTGTAAGTAATCTCATCAAAACTGATCTGACCATTCTCACCATTCTTTACATTCTGCTGATGGCCATTCTCAAGTACCGTTCCATTTTCATCAGTCTGCTGAAGAAGGAATGAGAATGCATCTTTCTGGGCGGAAGTTCCGTTTAAAGTCTTCGTACCTTTCAGAGTAACCTTCACAGATGCTGGTTTCTGTTCATTTCCCGGTTTCCATGGATTCTTATGAATCTCACCTTTAATATTCTCTACCGTATCTGCAAATACAGAACCGTTATGTGTTGCATAGATATCGACTGTTGCGTTCGGTGCAAGAATTGTTCCAGAATATAACTCTCCAAAAGTAATTTCTCCCTGCTGTGTACCAAAGTTCAGAAGGATTCTTCCTCCTGTTACGTCATAACCACCTGTTCCAGTTCCATTAATTGTAAAATGTGGTTTTGTAAATTCTTGTGCCACATCATACTTGATATTAAATGTTACAGAGCCAGTATCACCAAGACCAGTAATCTGAACATTATCTGCCCATTTTTTTAAATCACTTGCTTTGATATTAATAATATTATTTACATTCTCTACACACTCAATAACCTTAACAGATCCTGTTTTGCCAATCACATATTTCTCTGGATTTTCTGAATCAACCTGATCTGAACTTTTAAATCTAACACTATCTGTATCCTTTTTCTGATACATTGTACTTGCATATTGTCTTAACCCAGCCATTGCCTCATCAAAATTAATCTTATATGAGGAATTCTTAATGTTCACAACATCTTTCATTTTGTTGGATGGACCAAGATTGATTACTGAACCATTTGCAAGTTTCAGATTAAAGTTTGAATCCTGTGTATTTATCTCATATAAATCTCCTATAATCAGTGGATCTGCCTTACGGAAGAACTCACTTTTCATAGAATTTAATTCAAAGTTCTCTACATAGTTCAAATTAAAATCTCTTGCCTGTACTTCATCAGAGTTACCACTATTTGTATTGGCAAGCTTAAGATTTTTTACTGCAATATTACCTTCCATGTCTACGTGGTTCTTGTAATTATTTGCAAATACTGCAAAATCATTAACACTTCCAAGTGATGTTGCTGTTGGATTTGTAAATGTTTTGTCGTTATAAGAGGACTCGTAGTAATCGGAAATATTCAGTGTAACTGTTCCGCTTGCCACATCCACTGTTGCCTCTGTCTTTATAGAGTTCTTGCAGTCAGCGCCCTTTGTAACCGTAATCGTAAATGCATTTTTATTAAAACCATTTACATCATATGTTCCACCTCTGTTCTTCATCAGATTGCTTGCTAAGCCTTCTGATGGATTCAGGTTAGAGGCTGAAATCTTTTTATTATTTTCTGTATTTCCTGTATCAAATTTGATATTGAATTTTGTATTATTCTGATTTGTAATTCCATCTGTATTAACTACTAGCGTAATACTATCATACCCGCTTCCGCTGACGCTTCCGTCTGTATTAGCAGCCAGTGTTGGAGCAACATCTGAAGCAGTTGCAGCTGCAACTGCATTTTCATTTGCCTGTGCGATATCTGCCTGGTTCTGCTCTGCATTGTTATCTGCGGAACTGGAGGCTTTTGCAGCTGCCTGAGTATTTTTACTTTCTTCTGCCTGTGTGGCATCATCAGAAGTATTCTGATCTTCTTGAACTTCTTCGACCTGAGCACTTCCGGTACTTTTCGGTTCTTCTGTATTAACAGCTTCCTGTTTCTGGTTTTCTTCACTCTGAGTTTCTACTGCCGCCTGATCTTCCTTTGCATATAGGGATGTTCCTAACTGATAAGATGCATTTGCTGCGACAAGTGCAATTGCAAGTATCAAGGCGAGCCAACGTCTTGTATGTTTCATATTGTCCTACCTCCCCTTCTCATTGCGTTTCTTAGTTGCCATAAAGATTCCAAAGATGACCAGCAGCAATACAATTGCAACTGCGATGACCATTCCGACTTTGTTTTCAAGTAATGTTTGAGCTAATGGTGTTCCTTCGTCTTTGGATGTCTTTTTGTTATCGAGTTTCTGATCTGCCAACGGCACCTGATCATCTGCACTCTGTACAACCTGAGATGTAGTGCCTTCTGTGTTGCCATCACCAAGTACGGTTGTGGATGCTCCTACTGTTTCACCAGTTGCTGCATTCGTTGTTCCTGGATTTTGTGCAACTGCCACGGTTGTTCCCGGTACCACTCTGTAGATTACATCATCTACAGTAATCTCTCCACCATCTACTACCACATAAGTAATTTCTGTATCTGCATTGATAGTATCCTGGCTATCACGATAGTAGATCGTATACTGACGGATATTTGAGTAGTAGCTATGACGGATTGTATCACTCTGTCCTTTCAGACGAATATATGTATGACCGTTGTTCTGATATTCAGCCGGACAATCAATTACTGCATCTTCTTCATTTGTCACGGTAATTGTCTGTGTCGTAATCTGCGAGCGATCTGCGATGTTCACATATTTGACTGTGATATCGTATCCATTTTCAGGAATCCATTTTTCTTTGTTATAATAATAGATGTTCGTCGTTCTGGATTTATCGCCGTATGTATGTTTGTAAGATGACTGCATGGAAGAATCCAACGTGTAAGTTACACCATCGTTTTCAATGGTGGATGCTACATCATAAGTTTGTGATTCATCAACTCCAATCTGTTGCGTAACAGTCTTAAGTGTCTTACCAGTCATCAAATCAATCAGATTGATGTTCCAGTCATAAGCTGTCTGACTATCTACTTTTTGATATGCAATCTTTATACTCTTACCATTGTCTTCTTTTTTTAGAACTGCCTGGGCTTTTTCGTCAACTGCTTTATAATAATTCACAATACTCTTACCATTTTCATCGGTAGATGTCTGGCTGAAGGTTTTAGGTGCCTGATAAGTATATGTTCCGTAATATGTAATATTTTCAGAACTAAGTACATTTCCAGAATCATCGGTAAGCTGAACTCCGGCCTTATAAATATTGCTGTTTTTTGTGGAATCATGTTTCACATAGTCAACACTGTAACCGGAACTGGATTTATTATCGTCGTAACCGACAGAAACATTTCCATTTCCATTCAAATCATAATCAACATCGTTCACTACGCAAGATTCACTTGCCTCATATGTTCTGCTTTTTTCAGCTTCGCTTACAACTCCATTTGCCATCGGCACGTTTGTACTTGTATCACCTGTTAGATTTGCCTGCACTTGATAAAGTTTTGCAGAAGCTTTAATATTCTTGTCGACCCCATATACCTCTACTGTATATACAGAATTTCCGTCATAATTCTCCAGGTCAAGTACAAGAGTATCTCCTTTGAATGCCTGCTTCTTAGTGATTTCTTTATTATCTTCTTTTAAATCATAAAACAGAATATCTTTTCCTGTCTCATTATCAATCTGCATACTCCAGTGATTCTGCTGGTTTTTAGCATCCGAAGACCCTTTCAATATCTCCGTTGTATTTCCTGTAATGGTTATTGATTTCGCTGCATCCTGTGCATAAACCATGTAAGGATTTACGGTTGCTACGCCTGTAAATGTCAAAATTGCGGCTGTGATTGCAGCTATTCGTTTTCCACGTCCTGCATTTCCTTTCATCTTATTCATTCCCTTCTCTTTTATTTTGTACACGTAAAGTTTGAATATAGTTCCATTTTACGAAACATAAATACTATTATTTTCTTCTTCACTTATATTAAGACTTTTTCATAATTTTCTTTTTCCCTGGCCAAAGCCCAGTTATAAGCAAATCTTGAAGCACCTGCGTACTGAAACATCTTAGTTTTCTGTACACTGTTTGGTATCAGCATTACTTTTATGACTTTTACCATCTGTTTCCTCCTGTATCAATTCCCGGACTTGCGATAGAACCCGCATTCTGTATCCGGATCGTCCGGTCTTCCAGCTGCTTTTGCAGGTCTTCGATCGTCTTCTTCTGTTCTTCTATCTCTTTTTTCAGATGGTAGATGATATCGATCAGCTGACTTCTCTTCAGTCTTCGGAATTCTTTGTCTGTCATCCGGCTCTCTCCTGGTTCTCTTCTTCTGCGTCTTCCTTTATGTCCATGCCACCCAGTGCGCCATCGATCATCTTGAGCAGTTCCAGTGCCGAGCGGAAGTTCTCTGTCTTTCCTTCTTCCACCCATGTAACTCTTCCCTGCCAGCTGCTGTGTTGTCTTTGTTCTACTCTGATTATGAATGTTCCTTTTTCACCATTATTCTTCAACATCTCTTCATCACTCAACTTTCTTGCCATTTTTATCCGCTGTTTCTTCTCATGCTTTATAAAATAGTGGCTCTCTGTTCCGGGAAATGGATATCCCAACCGGTCAAAAAAAGCATCGATTTCAAAAACTGCTTCCGTCATTCCTCCAACGCGGATCGGTTCGGTCTGATATCTGTGATAAATACGTCCATTTATTTTTTCATCCCGATAATAGTCCACACATAGAATAATTCCCCATGGTGTCCCAATATAATTTCCTGTATTACTCACGCTCCCATTGTCCTTTCCCATCTTATTTTCAAACATTCCTACTTTATATAATATTTTACCAAACGGCATGACAAAGAAACCGTCTAAACTTAAAAAAAAGCAGGTATTTTCTTCTGTTTTTCTTAGACTTTTTCAGACTGTCCTATATATTGGAATATGTTGTTATATTATAGCAAAAGAACCATCCTGGCTGCGTCCCGCATGCTGAATAGCTCTTTTCGACGGCTGAATAGTTTTTGGTAAAAAGAGAAGGATCTTCAAGTGTTATCTTAAAGATCCTTTTCATATACTACACTGTTCACATAATATCTCACGCCAGTCCTCTGCCGGTCTGTGAGGAATTTATAATTGATTCTCTTCTGAATTACCGCACAGTCTTCTCTCGTTGTATTGATCAGCAGTACCAGGTATTGTCCCTTGCTGTAATGGTTCACGACGTCACTGTTGCGGATCGATGTGCAGATGGATTCTTCCAGTCTCTTTGCCAGTCCTTCCAGCATGGCTCCTTCTTTCATCGGTCTTCCTTTGCTGTCCACAATGGTACACAGCATAAGATAGATCGACTGTCCGCTCCGTTCCAGCATCCTCACCAGATGATGATAGATTCCGCGGAATGTCGGATAACTGCACAGATATGCCCCTTTCGGGATTCCTTTTTCTTCCAGATTGTGCTGGATGTTGTCCAGTACGTCGTAGGAATGCATCACCTGGTTACCAAGCTGGTTCATGGAATCCAGAAGACGTTTGGACGGTTTTAATCCCCGTTCTTCAAAATATCGTTCTGCCGTTTCGGCGTACAGATCGGTGGCTTCTTCGTATCTTCCCAGCGCAACCATTGCTTCCATGGTCAATGCCTCCCAATCGGAGAATGGTTCGATATTCGATGCATATACTCCGAGATGTTCAAGCTGTGTATAGTTCTGCTTTTCCCGGTACAGTCCGGCTGCTTCTTCTACACATTCCCGGAACATGTCCTCATACCGTCTTGCTTCAATGGCAACCCAGATCACACTCTGCCGTTTCACAAGGAATTCTCCGGTATAGATCTCGAATATTTTTTCGAGGTCTTTTATCTTTTTATCCGGATTTTTCTCATGTTTTATTCTGTTGTATATCTGGTCAAATTCGGTTGCATCTTCCTGTACTTTGATCTCGTCATTCCAGTAGACGACACCGTTTCTGATCTCTATATAGTTTACATCCGGAAGTCCTGCTTTTTCCAGTCTCTTCTTTGCGTTGTAAATGACGCTCTGAAGGGCATGATGTACATTTTCCACTTCCCGTTCCCCGAACAGTTCCTGTTCCAGGCGGTCCCTGCTGACACCTTTTTTCCTTTCATGTATCAGCATCTGCATCATGGAAGCGAACTGTGTCTCTCCTACTTTTCTTCCGAACAGGGATTTTCCGTCATATATCATGGAAAAACTGCCGAATGTCTTAACCTGTAATATTTTTTCTCTCATTTCCCTGTAATCCTTTTATACATTTTCATTGATCGTATGCTGGATTCTCTCTCTTACAATTGCTGCAATCTCTGTTGTCTTCATGTCTTTGTATTCTTCGTAAAGCAGCGGCTCTAAGAAATGTACCTGTACATTGACATGTTCTGTTGTCTTAGAGTCGAACGGCACGAAACAGTTGATCAGTGCTACCGGAATGATCGGACATCTTGCCCTGGTCGCCGCTTTGAAGCTGCCGCCTTTGAAGTCCTGTACCTGATTGCCCTGTCTGGATCTTGTTCCTTCCGGGAAGATCAGAAAGTTTCTTCCGTTCTTCACGTCATTGCTGACATTTACGATCACCTGCAGTGACTGACGCACATCTTCGCGGTCGATCATGTATGCCTTCATGCAGGTGAATACCTGCTTGAGAAATGGTACGTCGGCCACTTCTTTTTTGGCGACTACCGCGAACGGGCGCGGGCATGCTTCCATAATGGCGAGCACGTCGTAGAGTCCCTGGTGATTCGGGTAGAACATGAATCCGTCCTGTTCGGGGATGTTCTCCTGCCCGTGTACCTCGATATGGATATTCCCAGATGTATTTGCCCGGTGATCGATGTATTTTAATAATTTATAGTGTTCTTCTTCCGTATATTTGTCTACGTGTCTGGCATGGTAGCATAACTTGTACCAGTAGACCGGCACGAAGAAAATATTCCGGAGTACCATCAGAAGGATTCTTCTCATATCTTTGCATACTCCTTGATCGCAGTTTCGTACAGGTTATTGCCTTCGCTGTCGATGACTACGATGAGCGGAAGGTTCTCGACCTGTAATTTACGGATGGCTTCGGTTCCGAGGTCTTCGTACGCAATGACTTCTGAGGATTTGATGCATTTGGATAACAGTGCACCGGCTCCTCCGATGGCTGCAAGGTATACGCATCCGTTACGTACTACCGCATCGATCACTGCCTGGCTTCTCTTGCCTTTTCCGATCATGGCCGTCTGACCAAGATCCAGCAGACGTGGTGCATACTTGTCCATACGGCTGGCGGTTGTCGGACCGGCTGATCCGATCGGGCGTCCTTCTCTTGCCGGAGATGGTCCCATGTAGTAGATTGCCTGGTCTTTGATATCGATCGGAAGTGATTCCCCGCGGTCCAGTGCTTCATCCATGCGCTTGTGCGCCGCATCTCTTGCCGTGTAGATGGTTCCTGTGACATATACATAATCTCCTGCGTGAAGAGATCTGGCTGTTTCTTTTGTAATTGGTGCTGTGATATGCTTGTCCATACTTACACCTCCCTGATGATATGACGGTTCACATGGCAGCAGATGTTGACTGCAACCGGCAGTCCTGCGATGTGTGTCGGGTATGTATTGACATTCACTGCAAGAGCTGTGGTCGTTCCTCCGAGTCCGCCCGGTCCGATTCCAAGCTTGTTGATCGTCTCAAGCATCTCTTCTTCCAGGTCTTTTACCCAGGCAGTTCCGGAATGGGATCCGGCTTCTCTCGTAAGGGCTTCTTTTGCCATCAGTGCACATTTTTCAAATGTTCCGCCGATTCCTACGCCGACTACCATCGGCGGACAGGCATTCGGTCCTGCGTCTCTGACTGCTGTAAGGATCGCTTCCTTTACTCCTTCGATCCCGTCGGCTGGTTTTAACATGAATACACGGCTCATATTCTCGCTGCCGAATCCTTTTGGCGCAACCTTTATCTCTACTTTGTCTCCCGGCACGATACTGTAGTGGATCACTGCCGGTGTGTTGTCTTTGGTATTCTCGCGGATGATCGGATCTCCTACGACGGATTTTCTTAAGAATCCTTCTACGTATCCCTGACGGACACCTTCGTTGATGGCATCTTCCAGACTGCCTCCTTCGAAGTGTACGTCCTGACCGATCTTCATGAAGATGACGGCCATACCTGTATCCTGGCAGATTGGGATCATGTCTTCTGCAGCGATCTTCAGATTATCCTGCAGCTGATCCAGAATCTGACGGCCCAGTGGTGCTTCTTCTGTCTCCAGTGCGTGTTTCATTGCTTTGTCCATGTCATCGGCAAGGAAATGATTCGCCTGGATGCACATGTCTTTTATATTTTCTGTGATTGTATTTACATTGATTGTTCTCATCTATATCCTCCTGGGGACATGGGATTTTTTGGAACCTTATGTTCCTGCTCAAAAAAACCTGTCCTTTTTTATTTTACCCTGTTCCAAGATGATATACAAGTTTTTTTCGCCGTGGTATAATGGATTTAACACATTTTTCAGGAGGGATTATAATGACAACAAATGTAGATTTAGAGAAACTTCAAAAGGATGCCGTGGACATCTTTAATCAGGGTTTTGCCTGTTCAGAATCTGTTATTTATGCAATCAAGGAGAATTTTGAACTGGACATGTCGGATGATGCGATTGCTATGAGTTCCGGATTCCCATGGGGGCTTGGCGGAGGCGGATGTATCTGTGGTGCACTCGCCGGAGCAACGATGTGTATCGGATATTTCTTCGGACGTAAGACACCTGGTGATCCTAAGATTAACCGCTGTTTCAAGCTTTCGAACGAAATCCACGATTTCTTCAAGGAATACTGTGGTGCAACATGCTGCCGTGTTCTGACAAAAGGCAAAGAGAAGAATTCTCCGGAACGTAAAGCACAGTGTACAGACTTTGTAGCTGCTACTGTGAAGAAGACTGCGGAGATCATTCTTCGTGAACTTGCTGCAGATGAGGCGGAAAAATAAAAATATTTTTTCAAAAAACGAGGCGGAAATTTTTTAATCTTCCGCCTCGTTTTATGTCTTTATTCTTCTGTCTCTACGTTCTCTGCATCTTCTGTACTTTCTTCCGGCTCTACCAGATCATCTTCGGATTCATCGCCTCTACGTACTTTTGCGATACAAGCTACTTTATCGCCTTCCGGCAGGTTGATAAGCTTCACTCCGGATGTCACTCTTCCGAGTTCTGAGATTCCGTCACACTTCATACGGATGATGATTCCCTCCGTGTTGATGATCATGATCTCATTGTCCTCATCTACTGCTTTCACACCTACAACGTTACCGGTCTTCTCTGTGATCTTGTAGCACTTCACACCTTTACCGCCGCGGTTCTGGGCTGTGAATTCATCGATGGAAGTACGTTTGCCCATTCCGTATTCTGACACGATCAGCAGGTCTGTTCCCTGTGAATCGATCTGCATTCCGATCACTTCATCACTGTCTACCAGGTTCATACCACGGACACCCATGGATGTTCTTCCTGTCGGACGTACATCACTTTCATTGAAGCGGATACACTGTCCATACTTTGTAATCATGAATACATCGTGATCGCTGTCTGTATATTTTACCTCGATCAGCTCATCTTCCTCACGGAGTGTGATTGCTGCAAGCCCTGTCTTTCTGACATTTGCATATTCTTTGATCGGGGTCTTCTTGATGAGACCTTTCTTGGTAGCCATCAGCAGATATTCGTCATCGTTATATTTCTCGATCGGAATGACCGCACTGATCTTCTCGCCCGGCATTAACTGTAACAGATTCACGATCGCAGTTCCTCTGGATGTTCTGCTTGCTTCCGGGATCTCGTATGCTTTCATGCGGTATACACGTCCGGTGTTCGTAAAGAACATCAGGTAGTGATGTGTATTGGTCATGAAGAGTTCTTCTACATAATCCTCGTCCAGCTTCTGCATACCCTTGATTCCCTTGCCTCCACGGTTCTGGGCTTTGAATGTATCGTGAGACATTCTCTTGATATATCCAAGCTTTGTCATCGTGATGACAACATCTTCTCTTGGGATCAGGTCTTCCATGGAGATATCGAACTCATCGAATCCGATGGATGTTCTTCTCTCATCTCCGTATTTATCACGGATCACAAGGATCTCTTCTTTGATTACGCCAAGTAATAACTTTCTGTCTGCGAGGATCGCACGTAAATGTTCGATCTGCTCCATCAGTGCTTTATATTCTGCTTCGAGTTTTTCTCTTTCCAGACCTGTCAGGGCACGCAGTCTCATGTCTACGATCGCCTGCGCCTGTACATCTGTCAGTCCGAAACGCTCCATCAATTCTGATTTTGCGATCTGGACAGTCTGTGAACCTCTGATGATCTTGATCACTTCATCGATGTTATCTAATGCGATCAGTAATCCCTGTAAGATATGCGCACGTTCTTCGGCTTTATTTAACTCATACTGTGTACGGCGTGTCACAACTTCTTCCTGATGTCTCAGATAGTAGTTGAGCATCTCCATCAGGTTCATGACCTTCGGCTCGTTGCCGACCAGTGCCAGCATGATCACACCGAATGTGTCCTGAAGCTGTGTATGTTTGTATAACTGGTTCAGGATAACATTTGCATTGGCATCTCTCCTGAGTTCAATGACTACGCGCATTCCTTCACGGCTTGACTGGTCACTTAAGTCTGTGATGCCGTCGATCTTCTTATCACGTACCAGTTCTGCGATCTTCTCGATCAGTCTTGCTTTATTCACCATGTAAGGAAGCTCACTTACGATGATGCGGCTCTTGCCGTTCGGCATCGCCTCGATATCTGTCACCGCACGCACACGGATCTTGCCGCGTCCGGTTCTGTATGCCTCTTCAATTCCTCTGGTTCCAAGGATCATACCTCCGGTCGGGAAGTCCGGTCCTTTGATTATCTTTAAAATCTCTTCGATCGTTGTCTCTTCTTTATCCTCGATCTGGTCATCGATGATCTGTACAACCGCATTGATTACTTCACGCAGGTTGTGCGGCGGGATATTGGTCGCCATACCTACAGCGATACCGGAAGTACCGTTAACCAGAAGGTTCGGGAATCTTGCCGGCAGAACGGTAGGTTCTTTCTCCGTCTCGTCAAAGTTAGGAATAAAATCAACGGTATTTTTATTAATATCCGCCGTTAATTCCATGGAAATCTTACTCAGTCTTGCCTCTGTGTATCGCATGGCGGCAGCACCGTCACCGTCCACAGAACCAAAGTTACCATGTCCGTCTACCAGCGGATATCTGGTAGACCATTCCTGTGCCATATTAACCAATGCGCCATAGATCGAACTGTCACCGTGCGGGTGATATTTACCCATCGTATCACCGACGATACGTGCACACTTTCTGTGCGGCTTGTCGGGACCGTTATTCAGTTCGATCATAGAGTACAGAATTCTTCTCTGTACCGGTTTCAAACCATCTCTTACATCCGGCAGTGCACGGGACGCAATAACACTCATCGCGTAGTCGATATAAGAGGTTTCCATTGTCTGTTTCAGATCCACTTCGTGGACTTTGTCAAATATATTGTCTTCCATCAATCTCTCAGAGATGTAAGTATCTCTGTTCCTCCTTTCTTCTACACGCTGTTATTATACATCCAGGTTCTTGACATATTTTGCATTTTCAACGATGAACTCACGTCTCGGTTCAACTTTGTCACCCATCAGGGTGGTGAATGTAAGGTCCAGTTCACTCGTTGTCTCATCGTCCATCGTTACACGTAAGAGGATACGGTGCTGTGGATCCATGGTGGTATCCCAGAGCTGCTCGGCATCCATCTCTCCCAGACCTTTGTAACGCTGGATCTTATTATTCCCGTCACGTCCGACTTCTTCGATGATCTTGCTTAATTCTTCGTCACTGTATGCATACCTTACCTTCTTGTTCTTCTCAAGCTTGTAGAGCGGCGGTTGTGCCAGATATACATATCCCTGCTTGATCAGTTCCGGCATGAAACGGTAAATGAATGTCAGAAGCAGTGTACTGATATGTGCACCGTCCACGTCGGCATCAGTCATGATGATGATCTTGTGATAACGCAGCTTGGAAATATCAAAATCCTCATGGATTCCGGTACCAAATGCTGTGATCATCGCCTTGATCTCGGCATTGCCGTAGATCTTATCCAGTCTTGCCTTCTCTACATTCAGGATCTTACCACGAAGCGGAAGGATTGCCTGTGTCGCACGGTCACGTGCAGTCTTCGCAGAACCACCGGCGGAATCTCCCTCTACGATGTAGATCTCACAATTCTCCGGATTCTTGTCAGAACAGTCTGCAAGCTTTCCCGGAAGTGCCATGTTATCAAGTGCTGATTTTCTACGTGTCAGGTCTCTTGCCTTTCTTGCGGCTTCTCTCGCACGCTGGGACATCACAGATTTCTCCACAATGATCTTACCAACGGCCGGATTCTGCTCAAGGAAGATCTCAAGCTGCCTGCTGACCACATTATCAACCGCACCTCTCGCCTCACTGTTACCAAGTTTCTGCTTGGTCTGTCCCTCGAACTGCGGGTCTTCGATCTTGACACTGATGATCGCTGTCAGACCTTCACGGATATCTTCACCGCTTAAGTTCGGCTCATTTTCACGCAGAAGCTTATTCTTTCTTGCATAGTCATTAAATGTCTTTGTGATCGCATTACGGAATCCGACAACGTGTGTTCCGCCTTCCGGAGTCGTAATGTTATTGACAAATCCATACGTATTATCGCTGTAAGAATCGTTGTGCTGCATAGCCACTTCTACAGACACATTATTGACCATGCCTTCACAGTAAATGATCTGCTCATAAAGTGGTGTCGCACTCCGGTTCAGGTAAGAAACGAATTCTTTGATCCCGCCCTCGTAGTGGAATGTTCTTTCTTTTGGTTCTTCCTCACGTTCATCACTGAGCACGATCTTCAGACCTTTTGTCAGGAAGGCCATCTCACGGAATCTCTGTTTCAGGACATTAAAATCAAAGATCGTTGTCTCGAAAATGGTATCGTCCGGCAGGAATGTGACTTTTGTACCTGATTTTCCTTCTTCACATTCTCCGATCACTGCCAGTTTCTCCGTAACTTTTCCACGTTCATAACGCTGCTGGTAGATCTTTCCATCATGGAAGATCTCTACTTCCAGCCAGTTGGAGAGCGCATTTACAACAGATGCTCCAACACCGTGAAGTCCTCCGGATACCTTGTATCCTCCACCGCCGAACTTTCCTCCCGCATGCAGTACGGTAAATACGACTTCTACCGCAGGAAGCCCTGCTTTGTGGTTGATACCAACCGGAATTCCACGTCCATTATCGATAACGGTCACCGAATTGTCTTTATTGATTGTTACATAAATCGTATCACAGAAGCCTGCCAGAGCTTCATCTACGGCATTATCGACAATCTCGTATACAAGGTGATGCAAACCTCTGGAAGATGTACTTCCAATGTACATACCAGGACGTTTGCGGACTGCCTCAAGACCTTCCAATATCTGAATTTCATCTGCGCCGTATTCATGCTGTACTTTTTCTGTACCCATTCTCAGTCCTCCTAGTTTTCTTTCGTTACCTGTCCGTTTTGGACATGGAACACTTTGTTTATTGAAAAGCGGTGATTTACAAAATCCTCAACTCCTGTACAGGTGATCAGGGTCTGTATATCATGTATGCTGTCTAACAGATAGTTTTGCCTGTGTTTATCAAGTTCAGACAATACATCGTCAAGTAAAAGTATCGGTGTGTCATGCGTTGCCAGCCTGACCAGTTCAATCTCCGATAACTTCAAAGACAGGGCAGCCGTTCTCTGCTGTCCCTGGGAGCCATATCTGCGGATATCCATATCGCCGGTCAGAAATCCGATGTCATCTCTGTGTGGTCCCACCGTTGTGCTCTTCATTCTGAGATCTCTGTCACGATACCGTTTCAGTGCCTGTTCAAACGGCAGATCCCCCGTACTTGGCTCATATATGATCTGCAGACTTTCTTTGCCGCCGGTCAGCTTCTGATGGATCTTCGCAATGATCTCATTGATCTGTGCGACAAATTCTTTCCTTCTGGCGATCAGCCTCTCCCCATATTGTACCATCTGCATCTCCCATATTTCCAGTGTATCTGAAAGTTCTTTCTTACCGCCGAAACTTAACTCTTTCAGCAGACGGTTTCGCTGGTTCACGATACGGTTATAGTTCGACAGGTTATTCAGGTACACCTTATCGAGCTGCGAAAGTTCCAGATCGATAAATCTACGTCTCTCTGCAGGTCCGTTCTTGATGATATTGAGGTCTTCCGGCGAGAAGAATACAAGATTCACGATCCCGAAAAGTTCACTTGCTTTCCGGATCGGCATCTTGTTTATCGCAATCCCTTTCGGGCTGTTCTTCTTCAGGTGCATGTCGATCTGATAACTGATACCATTCTTCTCCACCACAGTCTCAATGTGGGATTCATCCTCACCGAACCGTATCATGTCCCTGTCTTTCGACCCGCGGTGGGATTTGGTCGTTCCGGACAGATACACCGCCTCCAGAATATTCGTCTTCCCCTGCGCATTGTTCCCGTAAAAAATATTCGTAGAACCGTCAAACTCCACATTCAGAAGATCATAATTTCTAAAATTCTTTAATTTCAGGGAATTAACCTTCAATTCTGATCTCTTCTCCGTCAAATAATACGATATCGCCGCCATATAACTTACGTCCGCGGCGTGTATCTGTCTCGCCATTTACCATGACCAGACCTTCCTGTATCACTTCTTTTGCTTCTACTCCGGATTCCACCATTCCCGCAGCTTTTAAAGCCTGTCCAAGTTTGATATATTCACCTCGTAATATAATTGTCTCCATACGTCTTGTATCCTCTCCCGGATATGCATTTCTTTGTATTTTTATGCATATTTTTCTTCTTTTAGCCGTTGTTTTATTATACTCATTGCTATATACTTTTGCAAGCATTCCTGCATTTTATCTTGTTTTTTATTTCGTACCCGAAAAGGCTCTCTTCAGGTCTTCCCGGACAGTCCTATGCTGCGGAGTTAAAGTTGACCGGAAGGATCAGGTAGACATAACTTTCCGCATCATCCTTGATAAAGCAAGGTGCTTTTGCATTCATCAGATAGATCGTCACTTCCTCATCATCGATAACACGGAGTGCATCGATCAGGAATTTCGGATTGAATCCGATCAGCAGATCTTTTCCTTCTTTCGTGATCATGATCTCTTCATTCATGGATCCGATCTGGGATTTGATTTTTAATTCCATCAGCTCATCGCCGATGTTGATGATGATCGGTTTTTTATCACCTTCTTTTACCAGAAGTGTTGCACGGTCGATACAGCTGAGCAGTTCTTTTTTGTTAATTCTTACTTTTGTCTCGTAATCACTGGATAACATCTGATCGATTCTGAAGTATTCACCTTCGATCAGGCGGGATACCACGATGGTATTATCAAATTCGAACACGATATGGTTCTTTGTGTATGAAATCGATACCACATTCTCAGCTTCTCCCGAAAGGATCTTACTGATCTCGATCAGGGTTTTTCCCGGTACAACTAGTTTTCTGTCCGCAACACTTTTCTTCAGCGGAACCTTACGGATGGAAATTCTGTGTCCGTCAAGCGAAACAACTTTCAGAATATTGTCACTGATATCAAACAATTCGCCGGTCATAAGCTTGTTGCTCTCGCTGTCAGAGATTGAGAAAATAGTCTGACGAATGACTTCTTTTAATGTGAATTGAGAGATTTCGATAGAATCTTCTTTTTCGATAATCGGTAAGTAGGCAAATTCATCACCAGGTTTGCCGGCAATATCAAACTTTGCTTTTTCACAGGTGATCACAGTCTGAAGATTATCTAACGTTTCGATCGTTACTTCATTATCCGGAAGTTTTCGAACGATTTCTGAAAAAATCTTCGCATCGATTGCGATCATACCACGATCAATAATGTCTCCGGAGATCTCTGTCATGATACCAAGTTCCATATCATTAGCTGTTAATTTGATAATATCTGTTGTTGCATCGATTAAGATACATTCAAGGATTGGCATTGTTGTTTTAGAAGGAACTGCTTTGGAAACAATACTGACACCTTTGACCAGATTCGATTTACTGCAGGTAATTTTCATGTGTGTATAACTCCTTTCGCACGTGTGTAATGGATAAATAAATAAAATAGTTTCCGCCTCAGTCGTCTTAGGGGATGTGGAAAAGAGGAAAAGTGCCTCCAGCCCACTGTTTGCAAGGGAAATCGGCTTTGAAAACTCTGTGGAATCTGACTGGATTATGTGTGGAACTGTTGTTGAAAACTTTTTCGTTTCTAAAGACAGTTGCAGAAATCCTGTGGTTTTCCCAAGGCTATCCCATAGTTATCCACATATGATAATTAGATTTTCCACATAGTTATTCACAGCTGAAAACAGCAAAATAAGGCTAAGCCGGGTTGATCTTCTTCTTTATGATATTAATAGTGTTAGAAAGAGTCTCGTCCGCCTGTAATTCGTTCTCGATTTTTTCGATTCCATGTTTGATGGTAGAATGATCTTTTCCCCCAAGGATGACACCGACTGCTTTTAATGAAGCTTCTGTCATATTACGGATCAGATACATGGCAATCTGGCGCGGAAAGACGATCTCGGCGTTACGTTTGCCGCCTTTGAGGTCGGCAATAGACACACCAAAATGATCGGAAACGATATCCAGGATCAGTTCCGGTGTAACTTCTCTCTTATTATCCGAAGAAATGATGTCTTTTAATGCTTCTGCTGCGAGCGCAATATCGATGGATTCGTTATTGTTCAGCTTATAAAGTGCGATCAGCTTATTAAGAGAGCCTTCAAGTTCTCGGATATTTGTCTTAACGTTCGTTGCGATATACTCGAGTACATCATTCGGAATGTTATATTTTTCCAAATGATCCAGTTCGATCTTCTTCTGAAGAATCGCCATACGGGTTTCATAGTTAGGTGATGAAATATCAGCGATCAGACCCCACTCAAAGCGCGTACGAAGTCTGGCCTCCAAAGTCTCAATATCTTTCGGCGGCTTATCAGACGATATGATGATCTGCTTTCCGGAAGTATGCAGATGGTTAAATGTATGGAAGAACTCTTCCTGTGTACTTTCTTTTCCTATAATGAACTGGATATCATCAATCAAAAGTACATCATTATTACGGTATTTATCGCGGAATTTCGACATTGCGGACTCGTTTCCGGCGGTTTTACCGTTCTTCAGAGCTTCGATCAGCTCATTTGTAAATGTCTCACTGGTTACATAGAGTACTTTTTTCTTTGGATTCTTGTCCAGAATAAAATGCGCGATCGAGTGCATCAAATGGGTCTTTCCAAGTCCAACACCTCCATATAAGAAGAGAGGATTGTATACTTCTCCCGGAGATTCGGCAACAGCAAGGGAAGCTGCGTGGGCGAAATTATTATTCCCGCCGACAACGAAGGTATCAAATGTATACTTCGGATTCAGCCCGGCCTTCTCCGCAGCACTTTTGCTTTTTTTCTTCTGATTCGCTTCAATGGCCATATTCTGGATCTCATTCAGTCTGTCATCATCTTCCGAAATGAAGACAACGTCATATTCAGTTCCGGTAGTCTCCGCAATGCATACCTTTAATGGAAGCTGATATTTTTTCTCTATATATTCTACACTCGCATTCATATTTACCAATATAAATACGGTATTGTCTACAACATCGTAGACCTTCAACGGTTGTATCCATGTATTGAATGATACATTGGATAACTCGTGTTCTACCCTGAGATGTTCGATAATTTCAGGCCATTTTTCCTTCACTGTATTCATTATATTTACTCCTAATCTGTCTGATTCGCGGATTTTCACCTATAAACCCACTCTTCTACATTGTACATCAAAAAGTTGCTTTAGGCAATCTTTAATCGTGCACTTTGATGCATGTGAGAAACTGTGGAAAACTCAATCCCAATTATCAACATAGTAAAAATGCGTATGTAAAGGGGAAAAAAACTAAAAAAATATATGATTTCCACACGTTATCCACAGAAATCCACAAAGTTTTCCACAAAATGTGGATAAATATATTTTAAAAATTTGCGGAATTGCTTGACGTAGAGCGGTTTTTTTAATATAATCAAGGCTGATGTCTTATGAAAATTAGGGAGAACATCCCTTGGAATAAAATAAGGAGGTGGATATCCATGAAGATGACATTCCAGCCAAAAAAGAGACAGAGAGCTAAAGTACATGGCTTCAGATCTAGAATGAGCACAGCAGGTGGAAGAAAAGTACTTGCTGCAAGAAGAGCAAAAGGAAGAAAGAAATTATCAGCGTAGGCCGCATATATGTGGCCTTTTCTTCTACTCAGAATAATTAGGAGAATCACACAATGAAGTATTCCGAATCACTGAAAAAGAACAAAGATTTCCAATATATATATAGAAAAGGGACATCTTATGCCAACAAATATCTGGTTATGTATGTACTGGAGAATGGGACAGGTCAGAATCGATTAGGAATATCTGTAAGTAAAAAAGTAGGAAACAGTATAGTACGGCACAGATTAACGAGGTTAATCCGCGAAAGCTATAGATTACAAGAAGAACGGTTCAGATGTGGATTGGATATTATTGTTATAGCAAGAATAGGCGCCAAAGGAAAAGGTTATAAAGAGATTGTCGGCGCAATGCTCCATCTGGCCCATCTTCATAAGATTATAGATGAGGGGTAACGTATTATGAAGAAGATTCTGCTCACTGGTATCAGATTTTATCAGAGATATCTGTCTCCGATAAAGGGCGGTTCCACCTGTAAGTTTTATCCGACCTGTTCTCAGTATGCGAAAGAAGCAATTGAGAAATACGGCGCGTTAAAAGGGGGACGGCTGGCAGTGTGGAGAATTCTGCGCTGTAATCCGTTTACCAGAGGAGGGTACGACCCTGTTCCTTAAAAAGATTACAACTACATATGGAGGAAAAAATTATGGTACCAAGTTTACTGACTGCCGCTAACTGGCCGATTGTCGGACAGCTTTGCTGGATTCTGGGTAAGGTAATGAACTTTATCTATAATTTACTGGACAACTGTCTGCCAAGCGATAATGGACTGGTAGGTCTGTCAATCATTCTGTATACGATTTTTGTGTATACGTTATTACTTCCACTTACAGTACAGCAGCAGAGAACATCGAAGATGTCATCTGTTATGAATCCGGAGATTCAGGCTATACAGAAGAAGTATAAGAATAAAAAAGACCAGGCATCAATGATGAAACAGCAGGAAGAGATTCAGCAGGTGTATGACAAATATGGTACATCGATGTCAGCAGGATGCCTTCCATTACTGATTCAGATGCCGCTGTTGTTTGCTTTGTACCCGGTTATCTATAATATCCAGAAATATGTTCCGGAGATCAAGACAGCTCCAAAAGCAGTAAATGTATTCCTGACCCTTCCTGACCTGACCATCTCACCTATGCAGATGATCAAGAACAGCGGGGACTATGGATTTGCACCGGTTGTTATTATTATTACTGCAATCTTGCTTCCGGTATTATCTGGTCTGACACAGTACGGAAGTATCAAGCTTTCACAGGCTATTTCCGGACAGCAGCTTGATAAAGATAACCCGATGGCATCTACGATGAACACGATGAATGTGACAATGCCGCTGTTCTCGGTATTTATGGTATTTTCACTTCCGACAGGTATCGGTCTGTACTGGATCGTCAGTGCGGTAGTACGTTGCGTTCAGCAGATATTTATCAATAAGCATTTAAGCAAGATGTCTGTAGATGAGATCCTGGAGAAAAACAAGGAAAAGGCTGAGGAAAAACGTGTAAAACGTGGCGAGAAGAATGAACGAATCGCAGCAATGGCTCAGACGAATACCAAGAATATGAACAACCAGGCATCCATGAAAAAGCAGAGTACATCTAACTTAAGTGAAAAAGAAAGAGAAGCCAGAGTGGAAAAAGCGCACCAGAAAGCAGACAATGCGAAGAAAGGAAGTCTCGCATCAAAGGCAAATATGGTGAAGAAATTTAACGAAAATGATTAGGGGGCGGCTGTAATGGAGGATTACATTACCTTATCAGCAAAGACACTGGACGATGCGATTACAGAGGCACTGGTTCAGTTAGGCGTAACAAGTGATCGTTTAGATTATATTGTTGTTGAAAAAGGAAGCGAAGGTTTCCTTGGAATCGGAAGAAAGCAGGCTGTGATCAAGGCCCGCAGAAAACAGGAAGAAAAACCGGTTGAAGAAGTTGTAAAAGAAGAGCCGAAAGTGGAAGAACCGGTAAAAGAATATTCACACGCCAGAAAACCGGCGAGAGAAGAGAAGCCGGAAGTAAAATCTGCTCCAAAGAAAGAAGCAGAACTTGCAAAGGTGGAACCACAGACGATCGAGACATGTGAGAAATTCATCTATGATGTGATGAATGCAATGGGCATGGAGGATGTAAAAGTTACATCTGCTGTAGATGAAGAAGGTGCACTTTCTATCAATATGGAAGGAAGCAATATGGGTATTCTGATCGGAAAACGAGGACAGACACTTGATTCTCTGCAGTATCTTACAAATCGTGTTGCCAATAAGATGCAGGATGGATATGTAAGAGTGAAACTTGACACAGAGGATTACAGAAGAAGAAGAAAAGAAACACTGGAAAATCTTGCAAAGAATATCGCAAGTAAAGTTAAGAGAACAAGAAAGACAGTTTCTCTTGAGCCGATGAATCCATACGAGAGAAGAATCATTCACTCTGCGCTGCAGTCTGACCCGGCAGTATCCACACACAGTGAAGGTGAAGAGCCTTACAGAAGAGTTGTGGTAACACTGGTAAGAAACAGAAATAACCGATAATTAAGAGACAGGGGTCTTTAAGCGGCCCTTGTCTTTTTTGATACCAAAGTATGGAGGAAATATGGAACAATTATATAATTCCACAATTGCCGCAATATCTACGGCAATGAGTAATTCCGGGATCGGAATTGTACGAATGAGTGGTCCGGAAGCATTTCAGATCGCAGACCGGGTGTATAAAGGGAAAAAAGAGAAGAAGTTATGTGAACAGCAATCACATACGATCCATTATGGGTATATGGTTGATGGAGATCAGGTGATCGACGAAGTACTGGTCATGCTGATGCGCGGGCCGCACAGCTACACCGGTGAAGATACGGTGGAGATCAACTGTCACGGCGGAGTCTATGTGGTAAAGCGTATTCTGGAGCTTCTGATCAAAAATGGTGCGCGCCCGGCAGAGCCGGGAGAGTACACCAAGCGTGCGTTTCTAAATGGCAGACTGGATCTTTCACAAGCAGAGGCTGTCGGGGACCTGATCGCATCGCAGAACGAATATGCTTTACAGAGTTCAGTGAGCCAGCTTAAGGGCAATATCAAAGATAAGATCGGTGAAATGCGTGAAAAGATCCTGTATCACACTGCATTTATCGAGACCGCACTGGATGATCCGGAGCATATCAGCGTTGATGGATACGGGGAAACACTAAAAAAAGTGGTTGATGAGATCATAGAAGCAATGAAAAGATTGCTAGATAGCTGTGATGATGGTAGGATTATAAAAGAGGGCGTACGCACAGTCATCCTCGGAAAACCGAATGTGGGGAAATCATCCCTGTTAAATGTACTTCTCGGTGAAGACCGGGCAATCGTTACAGATATTGCAGGTACAACCAGAGATGTATTGGAAGAACACCTGAATCTGAAGGGAATTTCTTTAAATATCATGGATACTGCCGGCATCCGTGATACGGAAGATGTGGTAGAAAAGATCGGTGTTGACCGTGCAAAAGAATATGCAGACAAGGCAGACCTGATCCTGTATGTGATCGATGCATCCAGACCGCTGGATGAAAATGATGCAGAGATCCTGCATCTGATCAAAGGAAAACGTGCGATCATCCTGCTGAACAAATCCGATCTGGATATGCAGGTGAAAAAAGATCAGGAAGAGCTGCCGGAGGAATTCCCGGTGATCGAGATCTCCGCAAAGAATGTGGAGGGGATCGGAGAACTGGAAGATACGTTAAAGGAGATGTTCTTCCAGGGCGAACTGACATTTAATGATGAAATCTATATTACGAATGTGAGACAGAAAACAGCACTTCAGGATGCATATGCCGCACTTGAACGTGTGAATGACAGCATTGCCGCAGATATGCCGGAGGATTTCTATTCGATTGATCTTATGGATGCATATGAAGCTCTCGGCAATATCACCGGCGAAACGATAGGAGAAGATTTGGTTAATGAGATATTCAGCAAATTCTGTATGGGAAAATAAAGATAAATATGATGTTGTCGTCATCGGTGCCGGACACGCAGGATGCGAGGCGGCATTGGCAACGGCGAGACTTGGATTTCAGACACTGGTATTTACCGTAAGTGTGGACAGCATTGCGATGATGCCGTGTAATCCGAATATCGGAGGAAGTTCCAAAGGCCATCTGGTAAGAGAACTGGATGCCCTTGGCGGAGAGATGGGAAAGGTCATCGACCGTACATTTATCCAGTCAAAAATGTTAAATAAGTCCAAAGGCCCGGCGGTACATTCGCTTCGTGCACAGGCTGATAAGGCGGTCTACAGCAGAACGATGCGCCGTGTACTGGAAGCGCAGGAGAATCTTGAGATCAAGCAGGGAGAGGTGGCAAATCTCCTGGTGGAAGATGGAAAGATTACCGGAGTGCAGACATTTTCGGGTGCAACTTATCACTGTAAGGCGGTTATCATCTGCAGCGGAACTTATCTGAAGGCACGTTGTATCTATGGGGATGTGAGTCAGTATACCGGTCCGAACGGACTGCAGGCGGCCAATCATCTGACCGATTGTCTGAAAGAACTGGGAATTAAGATGTACCGTTTCAAGACAGGAACACCTGCCAGGGTAGACCGTAAAACCGTGGACTTCAGCAAGATGGAAGAGCAGTTCGGAGACGAGAGGGTAGTGCCGTTTTCATTTACTACGAATCCGGACGATGTGCAGATCGACCAGGCTTCATGCTGGCTGACTTATACAAATGAGACGACACATGATATCATCCGTGCCAATTTGGACAGATCACCGCTGTATTCCGGAATGATCGAGGGAACGGGACCGAGATACTGTCCGTCGATCGAAGATAAAGTTGTAAAATTTGCAGATAAAAAGCGTCATCAGGTATTTCTTGAGCCGGAAGGACTGGAGACGGATGAGATGTATATCGGTGGTATGTCGAGTTCGCTGCCGGAAGATGTACAGTATGCCATGTACCGCAGTGTTCCGGGGCTGGAGCATGTGAAGATCGTAAGAAATGCATATGCGATCGAGTATGACTGTATTGATGCAAGACAGTTAAAACCATCCCTAGAATTCCGTAACATCAGTGGATTATTCAGCGCGGGACAGTTCAACGGAAGCTCCGGCTATGAGGAAGCTGCCGCACAAGGGCTTATAGCGGGCATAAATGCAGCCAGAAAGCTGCAAGGCAGGGAATCCCTGGTGTTAGACCGTTCAGAGGCTTATATCGGCGTTCTGATTGATGATCTGGTTACAAAGGAAAGTCATGAGCCATACCGTATGATGACTTCCAGGGCAGAGTACCGTCTGCTTCTGAGACAGGACAATGCGGATCAGCGTCTGACGGAAAAAGGCTATGAAGTCGGTCTGATCTCACAGGAGCGTTACGATCGCCTGAAGGAAAAAGAAAGGCTGATAGAGTCGGAAATCGAGCGGTTAAAGAATGCTTATGTCGGAACCAGTGAAAAGGTACAGGAACTCCTGGAATCCTATGAAAGTACACCGCTGAATTCCGGAAGCAGTCTGGCAGAATTGATCCGGAGACCGGAATTGTCTTACGAAGCAGTTGCAGATATTGATGTGACCCGGCCAAAATTGCCGGAAGATCTGGCGGAAGAAGTGATCGGACAGGTGGATATTTCCCTGAAATATGACGGTTATATCCAGCGTCAGAAACGCCAGGTAGAGCAGTTCAAGAAGATGGAAAATAAGAAAATTCCGGAAGATATGGATTATGATGCAGTGAACAGCCTTCGTATCGAAGCAGTTCAGAAGCTGAAAGAGTACAGACCGGTGTCGATCGGACAGGCGTCACGCATTTCCGGTGTGTCTCCGGCTGATATCTCGGTGCTGCTGGTATATCTGAGTGGAAATCACAGATAAAGTGCAGAGATACTACGGATTACAGTGGTAAATATATCTATGATTATATCACAAAATAATATAAATATAATTATATAGTAAATATAATAATAAGTATATAAAATGAATAACATGAAAAATCATACATTTTATATACTTATTGATTTTAGAGAGAAATAAGGAGAAAAATATGGACCAGATTTTGAAAAAAAGCCTGGAAAAGATAGGAATAGAGATCACGGACCGGCAGAAAGAGCAGTTCGATGCCTATCATAAGATTCTTGAAGAGTGGAATAAGGTGATGAACCTGACCGGAATCACAGAATATGAGGAGGTTGTGGAAAAACATTATGTAGACAGCCTTTCTATTGTAAAAGTCATGGATATGGCTAAGGTAGATCAGGTAATCGATATTGGTACGGGGGCGGGATTCCCGGGATTACCGCTTAAGATTGCATTTCCGCATCTGAAAGTGACATTGCTTGATTCGTTGAATAAAAGAATTAAGTTCCTGAATGCTGTAATCGAAGAACTGGGATTGGAAGATATCCACACAATTCATGGAAGAGCGGAAGATTATGCCAAAGATGCAGCATATAGAGAACAGTATGATCTGTGTGTGTCCAGAGCAGTTGCAAATCTGGCAACGTTGAGCGAATATTGCCTGCCTTACGTAAAAGTGGATGGTATGTTTGTACCTTATAAATCGGGTGAGATTGATGAAGAAGTAAAAGAGTCGTCGAAAGCGGTAAAGATACTTGGTGGTAAGATTGAAGACGTAGTAAAATTCGAGCTTCCGGGAACAGACATCGGCAGATCGTTCGTGAAGATCCACAAAATGAAGAATACGGCAAAGAAATATCCACGAAAGGCTGGAATGCCTTCCAAAGAGCCGATACGGTAAGAAAAATAACAATTTGATAAGAATTTTGTGAAAACAAGAAAATGTAAAAGGGGTAATGTTTCATGTGAAACATTACCCCTTTTGTAAAACTTAATATTATTTACTGGTGATAAGGCAGAACACTAGCAGTTGTCACTTAGCAATATGTCTAACTGCTCTAAAAATGCATCAGCATTTTCCCGCTGCGGCAGTAATCCACAGCCTGCAATTTCAATATGCTCAATGGATGGGAGAACATTACAGTATTCTTCAGCGTTTTCGAAAGTTTCCGGTGCATTTTTCCCGGAAATCACGGCAATGGAAGTTGTAAGTCCTTCGAGACAATGAGCAATATTTACTGTTGTATAATGACCTAAAATGCTGGAGTAGAGATATCTGCATTCAGCAGAATCCGAAAGTGCAGTGTTGCGTGCGCCAACATTATAGATGAATGTTCCATATATAGGAAGATTTATAATACTTGCGAGCAACTTTGACTTATGGTTTGGTGCTTTTGCAAGTGTACGGATGCTTTCCGGACAAACAAGGATTATATGACCAATCTGATCGGCAATGTTCTGACAGGCAGCTGTTACAAAAGAAACAGATGCTCCGGTTGCAACGATATCTGTCTTTTCTCCAATGATATCGCGAATGAAATCAGTGAGAAGCTGGACATAGAGATAGCAGGTGTATGTGATGGCAGGTTTATCAGATTTTCCGCATCCAAGAAGATCTATGGTATACACAGTGTGTTCTCTGGAAAGAGTATCGATTACTTTGTCCCATTCCATTGAAGAACTGTAATGATTCAGATCATGGATGAGAAGAAGAGGAGAGCCGCTTCCTGTCTTTTGATAATATATATTTCCAAATTTCCAATTGTAGTAGTTGGATGAGTCTTCTTCTGAGAGTTCATCAGAGGTGTTGAATATGAATTTGTTTATTACGTGGAACGCCAGGGTTGTTGTTCCAATTGCTGTCGAGATGAACAATAATGTCTTTTTCCAGTTCATGTTGATACCTCACTTTCTTACTACTAATTATACTATATTTACTTATAAATTGGAAGATTGCCTTTGCAAAATGAACGCAAAATGAACATCTGTGTAATCAAAGAAAATGTTTCACGTGAAACATTAAAAAATAAAAAGAATAAAAAGAATGGAAAAGCATAAAGATAACGAAAATAACAAATAGAACAGATTCATATTTATGAAAAATGGAAAAACTATGTTTCACGTGAAACATTTTATGGATAAGTACCTGGAAAAGTGATATACTAATATCATGTAAAAAAAGGGAAGGTGATAATTAAATGGGACGAGTTATAGCCGTTGCGAACCAAAAAGGTGGTGTTGGAAAAACAACGACAGCTATTAATCTGTCGGCATGCCTTGCTGAAAAAGGCCAGAAAGTTCTTGCTATCGATATGGATCCGCAGGGAAATATGACGAGTGGATTAGGAATAGACAAAGATGAAGTTGAAAAGAATATCTATGATCTTATGATTGGACAGGTTAGTGTAGAGGAAGTGCTTCAAAAAGAAGCAATTGAAAACCTGGATATTATTCCGACAAGTATTGATCTGTCAGCGGCAGAGATTGAATTGATCGGTGTGGATGATAAAGAATTTATCATCAGAAACGCTATTGCACCAATCAAAGACAATTATGATTATATTATTATTGATTGTCCACCATCGTTGAGTATGCTGACAATTAATGCTATGACAACAGCTGATTCGGTGCTGGTACCGATTCAGTGTGAGTACTATGCGCTGGAGGGATTGAGCCAGTTAATACATACAGTTGAACTGGTGAAAGAAAGATTGAATCCAATTCTGAAAATAGAAGGCGTTGTATTTACAATGTACGATGCGCGAACGAATCTTTCACTTCAGGTTGTAGAAAATGTAAAAGAGAACCTGCAACAGAACATCTATAAAACGATTATTCCTAGAAATATCCGGTTGGCAGAAGCACCAAGTTATGGAATGCCGATCAATCTGTATGATCCAAAGTCTACAGGCGCAAGCGCATACCAGAGACTTGCTGATGAAGTGATGAATAGAGAGTAACTAAAAGATGTGATGTAGGAGGGAACGAATGTCAATTAAGAAAAAAGGTCTGGGAAAAGGTCTGGACAGTCTGATCCCAGATAATAAGAGCATAAAGTCTGTAACACCTGACAAATCTGCTGAAGCAAAGAAAGAAGCAGAAGAAAAAGCAGGCGTGCAGACGATGAAGATCAATGAGGTTGAGCCGAACAGGGATCAGCCGAGAAAGAATTTTGATGAAGATGCTCTCCTTGAACTTTCGGATTCCATCAAACAGTTCGGTGTATTACAGCCGCTGCTTGTTCGGAAAAGAAAGGATTACTACGAAATCATTGCCGGTGAAAGAAGATGGAGAGCTGCAAAAATTGCCGGGGTAAAGGAAGTTCCTGTAATTGTAAAAGAATATACAGATCAGGAAATTCTTGAAATCGGTCTGATTGAAAATATCCAGAGAGAGAACCTGAATCCAATTGAAGAAGCAATTGCATTTAAGAGACTTCTGGAGGAATTCAATCTGAAACAGGATGAAGTTGCAGAACGAGTATCGAAGAGTAGAACTGCGGTAACAAACTCTATGAGACTGTTGAAGTTAAGTGATAAAGTACAGCAGATGATAATTGACGATATGATTTCTACAGGGCATGCGAGAGCGCTTCTCGCAATTGATGATCCGGAACTTCAGTATACACTGGCAAATAAGATATTTGACGAGAAACTCAGTGTGAGGGAGACTGAGAAGCTTGTGAAAGAGATCAAGAATCCGAAAAAACCAAAAGAGAAGAAGGTAATGGAGAATGCGTTCATTTACCAGGATCTGGAAGAAAAGATGAAAGGTGTATTCGGAACAAAAGTCAGTATAGCATCAAAAGGAAAGGGAAAAGGTAAGATAGAGATAGAATATTATTCAGATGATGAATTAGAACATCTGTTCGATATGATGATGAGCATTAAAAGAGGAGAGTAATTGAATATGGATAGCAAAATACTGAAAGCACTTGGTATCGATCCGGCATTGATATTTTTATTTTTGCTGGTACTGATTGTTATATTATTCGTTCTGTATGTAAATGTAACAATGAAGTATAATCGGTTGAAAAGCAGCTATACGACGTTTATGCGTGGGAAAGATGGAAAGACACTGGAAGAAAGCATGATGTCAGGATTTTCGGATGTAGAAGCAATTCTGAAATACACGAAGCAGAATCGTACAGACATCCAGAAGCTGAACAAGAAGATGGAGAAGTCTTACCAGAAGGTTGGTATTGTCAAGTATGATGCATTTAATGAAATGGGTGGAAAGCTCAGTTTTGCACTTGCAATGCTGGACAATAATAATACCGGATGGATCCTCAATGCAATGCACAGCAGAGAGGGCTGTTACACTTACGTAAAGGAGATTGTAAAAGGGGAAAGCTATGTAGAACTTGCTGAGGAAGAAGCAGAAGCACTGGATAAGGCTATTTTCGAAGATGGATATGAAGAAGAAGTCAATAAGGCAGTTGCTTCTGTAACAGGAAGTATGAAAATGGCAAAATCCGGTCCGGCAAAGACAGGAAATCAGAAAAACAGTAATGCAAGAAGTGCAAAACAGGTATCTGGAAAGGCAAATAATGGAAAAATCCTGAATACAAGAACCAGCAGTATGCGTCCAGATATGGCAAGACCTGAAAAAAATAGAAAATAGCAGATTATATAACAGATATGAGAGCAGGAGGAGTTTAGAAAAATGTTAGATATCAAATTTGTAAGAAATAATCCGGATGTGGTAAAACAGAACATCAAAAATAAGTTCCAGGATGAGAAATTACCTTTGGTAGATGAAGTAATAGAACTGGATCAGAAGAATAGAGATATTAAGGGAGAAGTAGAAGCACTTCGTGCAGAAAAGAATAAAATCTCTAAACAGATCGGTGCATGTATGGCACAGGGAAAGAAAGAAGAAGCGGAAGAATTAAAGAGAAAAGTAGCTGAGAGTGCTGCAAGGATCGAAGAACTTTCCAAAGAAGAAAAAGAAGTAGAAGAGAAACTGAAACAGAATATGATGATCATTCCGAACATCATCGATCCTTCTGTACCAATCGGAAAAGATGACAGTCAGAATGTAGAAATTGAAAAATTCGGTGAGCCTTTTGTTCCTGATTTCGAGATTCCATACCATACAGAGATCATGGAAGCATTTGACGGAATCGATCTTGAGAGCGCCGGAAGAGTAGCGGGAAATGGATTCTATTATCTGATGGGTGATATCGCAAGAATTCATTCTTCTGTACTTGCATATGCAAGAGACTTTATGATCAATCGTGGATTTACTTACTGTGTACCACCTTTCATGATCAGAAGCAACGTTGTAACAGGTGTTATGAGCTTCGCAGAGATGGATTCTATGATGTACAAGATTGAGGGAGAAGATCTGTATCTGATCGGAACAAGTGAGCACTCTATGATCGGTAAATTCATCGACACAATGCTGGAAGAAAAACAGCTTCCACAGACACTTACAAGCTATTCACCATGTTTCCGTAAAGAAAAAGGAGCTCATGGTATCGAGGAACGTGGAGTATACAGAATCCACCAGTTCGAGAAACAGGAAATGATCGTTGTATGTAAACCGGAAGAAAGCAAGATCTGGTATGATAAATTATGGCAGAACACGGTAGATCTGTTCCGTTCACTGGATATCCCGGTACGTACATTAGAGTGCTGCTCAGGTGACCTGGCAGATCTGAAAGTAAAATCTTGTGACGTGGAAGCATGGTCTCCAAGACAGAAGAAATACTTCGAAGTAGGAAGTTGTTCTAACCTTGGTGATGCACAAGCAAGAAGACTTGGTATCCGTGTCAAAGGTGAAGACGGAACAAAATATTTCGCACATACACTAAACAATACAGTTGTGGCTCCACCGAGAATGCTGATCGCATTCCTGGAAAACAACCTTCAGGAAGATGGATCTGTTAAGATTCCTAAGGCATTACAGCCATACATGGGCGGAACAGAGAAGCTTGTACCTAAAAAATAGGAAGTTATAAGGATAAGCGTATGCATCAATATTTGAAATCCATTGGATTTGGAAATATCAGAGACAAAAAACAGTTAATACAGATTATAAGAGATGTGGAAGAATCCTATACGGGACATCAGCTTGTCACGCAGGATGAAGTGACGGATCTTTGTGAATTTGATAAAGAATATGGAGAAGGTATCGGGATCAAGGTGTGCGGAGATATGGATATCGACGAACAGTTTGATTACCGCTATTATGCTCCGTATTTCACAGGATCCGGCGTAACATCTTATGCAAATGTCAGTGTGGAACGAAGGATAGACCGTGAAGCATATGTAGGCATTTGTGAGGATACAAAAGTCGGCATCAACCTGGTATTCTATCTGCAGAATATGATGGAATATCTGAGAGAGAGGCAGATTGGCGGAAGAAGTATCAAGTATTCTTCTGTTACTTTGTCCGGACTCTGTAATGAGGGAACCATCCTGCTTCCGGTGAGGAAAAGCAAGGAGCAGGAACGGGAACAGCAGGAAGAGGTGCACAACCGCATGCTGTTGTTGAGTGCAGCAAGAACAGGTGATCCGCAGGCAATCGAAAGTCTTACACTGGATGATATGGATACCTATTCCAAAGTATCGAAAAGACTGATATCGGAAGATGTATTTACCATTGTGGATACATACATTATGCCTTATGGAATCGAATGCGACCGGTATTCGATCATGGGCGAGATCTTGGAATATCGTCTTACCAGAAATGAGATTACAAGGGAAGATATCTGCATTATGAAATTGGATGTGAACGGATTATTATTCGATGTATGTGTACCAAAAAGAGAAGTCATGGGCGAACCGGCAGTCGGACGCAGATTCAAAGGAAATGTGTGGTTGCAGGGAAAAATCAATTTCTGAATGTGGATAAGAACAGTAAAATGTGGATAAATATTTCAGAATGATACAGGGGTGGGGATATCCATCCCTGTATTGACTTTTGTGAGATTAATGGTAAAATAGACATATATCGTCATAGCTCAGCTGGATAGAGCACTCGCCTCCTAAGGGTCAGGTGGAGCAATCCCCTTTTGGAAGCGATTTATGAAATAAATTTGAAAATTGCTCCATTACAATTAAATAAGTCTCAGTACCTCAGTAGGATAGAGGGTTCGCCTCCTAAGCGAAACGTCGCAGGTTCGATTCCTGTCTGGGACGCCAGCAAACAACGCTGAAAGCCTTGATTTATCGAGGTTTTCAGCTTCTTTTGTTTTTTGGCTTATAACCTGTCGGATAAGAACATATTTAATTTATATTTTTGCAATTTCTTTTGATTTTCAGAATTTGTAATTCGATATTTTTGTGACTGTTTGAGTAGAAGAGTTTGCTAACACTTTTTTTATTTTGAAAAAATATCAGCAGATTTTTGAAGATTTGCTAACACTTTTGAAAAATTACTTTGAAGCTGATTGTTTCAAAAGCATTTCTTTCATCTCCGGCGTAAGTGATTTTAAAAGCTGTAAAAGCTCCATATCACTGTCTGATAAGCCGTTGTTTTCTGGCTGAAATTCCTCATTTTGTGGTTGCATTTCTGAATCATGGTTTAGAGTGGAATAAAATTGTTCGTCCATCTTTTGAGCATTGTAACGTCTATCTTCGTCTATGATTTCTGAATAAACGTCTGTAACCATTTCTGCTTCTGCATGACCTGTATCGCCTTGTACCGATTTTACATCGCCGTTGGTCATTTTCAATTTGTATCCTGTGGATAAATGACGCAGACTGTGGAAAACAACTTTTTCATAGCCATTTTGTTCGCATAACTTTTGAAATCTGTCTCTCACAATTCTACTTTCAACGGGATTTCCATTTTCCAAAGCTATAACAAGGTTGTAATTGTTATAAGCGTCTCCTAGAAATTCCTGTAATTCCTTTTGGTCTTTTTGATATTGCACCAGTAATTCTGCAACTGTCTTTGGCAACCATACGGTACGATTACTTGTTTCTGTCTTTGGTGTTTTTAATACAAGCCTTGTTGTGCAATGCGGTTTCTGTGTCGGAAAAATCTTGATAATATCTTTTTCCTTTAATTTCTGCATAGCTTGTGCATTTACTCTGGAAAGCTCTTTATTGATGATTACCCTTGCGTTATTCGTTACAATGGATTGTTCATCAATAATCACATCTTCCCATGTAAGACCTGTAATTTCTCCAATACGCATTGAGCAGGAAAACGCCAAATGCATACAGATGGTTAATAAATCGTCGTCTGACTGCTGAATTGCTTCACGGAATGTATCTACACTCCATACTTTTCTTTTTACCTTAGGAACTTTAGGAAGCGTTGCTAATGAAGCAGGGTTACGCTTGTTGGTATCAATATATTCCCAACGGATTGCTTGATTTAATGCACAGCGTATAATGTCATGTATTTTCTTGATATTGGCAGGTTGTACGCAACGTCCAGTAGCTTTTCTGTTAGCTCTGGGTACTTCTGGAACACTCAATAAATCATTGTAGTAGGCAGATAATTTTTTTGTGGTAATCTCATTTAACTTCCAATTCCCGATAAATGGATTGATGTAATTTTCAATAGTACCGACCTTACTACTAAATGTACTAGGCGACCATTTTGACGTACCATAGAGATTGACAAATATTTTTAAAAAGTCACAAAGCGTAATATCTTCATCGGTACTATCAAGTTCTTTTTTCGATTCATCAATTTGGCGTGCAAACTGTTCCTCTAAGGGAACAATCACATAACCATATTTTTCTTGATAATACTCAACAAATGCTTTTCTCTGCTTTGCTTCTTTCTTTGTCTCTAACGTATCCCATTTCTGTTTACGTTCTCCTGCATTGTCTAAATACCAGTAAATAACGGAAAATGTTGATTTTCTTTTTTTGATTGAAGCCATAATATATTCTCTCCTTAACAGTTAATTTTGATTTAACCATTTATCGAAAGAATCTTTAGATACCCGTATGGCTCTACCAGCACGAACATAAGCGAACTGTCCACTTTTAACCAATGCGTAAGCCACTTTTTTACTCACACATAATTGTTCTGCAATTTCCTCTACTGTATATGTCTTTTTCTCCTTTTTAGGAGTTTCTGTATTTGATGTATCACTTATCACGAGTAATAATAACTCCTTTCCGTGTGATAACAGCAAAATACATACGTTTAACAAGGTCATTATAGCATATCAATAACTCTTGCGGATATGTTTTTTGCCGTTGCTAACACTTTTGCTAATACTTTTTATATGCAGACAAATGGCTTTGGCAAGCTCCACTGGTATCTCAACCATTCCCATTCCTGTGGGCTGAACCGTGTCATACGGGTGTATCATTATCCTGTGTTGCAGGTCATGGCAGAACGACTTTTCCAACGGTCGCTCCCAGATCATTGCATGAATCGCTATCTCCCGATTGGAAAAGTCACGGCGTACAATCTCTGATGGCTCACTGCAAGCACAAACGTATCTGTCTGCATTATTCAGTTGTCAAAGAACTATTAGGCTCTTGTCAGCCTGTACCAATCTGTTTTGATAAATAGACTGATACAGAATGGCAAACTAAGAAGTAAGCGGAACAGGAAAGAGGGAAGTGTTTATATGAAGCGTTCCGCAGATATTACTTATTCGATTTTTATGTCAAATTCCAATATCATTTTCATAATGGCTTCTCTGATACGACCTTTTAACTCCATATCCACAGCGATATATACATTTCCATATTCATCATATAATGGGCGAATACAGCTTTTTGATATATACGGGTCATAGAAATCTAAGATTTTATCAATGGAAATTTTGTCGCCGTCCATAGCCGATGAAATCACATAAAATGATGGCTTCTTATACGAACGTTTTTGTTTCAAATACTAATTTTCCTCCTCTAATGACTTTTTCATTTGTTTTAATGCATAGTGTCGGTTTTGAAATACACCACTTCGGGATATATTCTGCAATTTTGCAATTTCCGTATCACTCATATCCAAGAAATAGTACATAAGTACATTTTCACGGTAACGGTCAGATAATTGTTTAATGACTTTTGCCAGCTCATCGTCATATACATAAATGTCATGTCCACATATATTGAAAGTAGTGTAATCCGTTTTATATGTATCCCATACAGCAACTTTATCTATGATAATGTCGGGAAGCTCACAAAAGGGGATAGCTTCTGCTTGATTCTTTTTCAACTCTTTGTAGTAATCTTTTACAACTCCGAAAACAGTTTTTTTTAAACAACTATCAAAACGACACATTACAGTTTTCTGGAAGTCAGATGGTTTCACATTCTCACCTCCTCCCTGTGCTGTTTTGTATCTATCCCTCTTTCCACTCCATATAAGAAAAAAACAGGGCAGTTGCTAAGTGATTTGAAAAAATAATCGCTATTTTAGATAAAATTTATATTTGCCCTCACTATATAGCCGACGAGAAAGGCAAAAATTGTTCAATTCGATAAAAAAACGACAAAAAAAGACCTGCACATTTAATGTACAGGTTAAAGAAGTGATGATTTTTCATAAAATCAGTATTTAATTTTTGTTGCCATCGTATAAACGTATTCTTCTGGTGTAGGTCGTTTCTTTCCAAAATAACTTGAAAATTCAGCTTGCACATCTGGGTCATCGCTGTAATACATTTCATCAATGGTTGACTGAATACGTTCTTTTACTTCTAATACGGAAACACCCTGTTGATGTGCAATCGCTTTAAATACTTGTTTTGTATCACGTTTTTTGATACCCAACATCTAACCACAACCTTTCTGAATAAATTTATTTCCATTCGATAATACCATAGCTCATTAGTTTTTCACAAACTGGAAGTTACATAAATCTGCTTATCAGATTATATGCTGTGACTACATAGACAAAAATCGCTATGCCTGCAAATATCATAGCATCTTTCTTCGCACCTTTATCATAACACTCCTTTGCATTTGTCAACATAGTTAATCCCATAAAGACAAACATAATCGGCAGTGTTATATCAGTAGAAACTATGTTTATCAGTCCCAGTGAGCCCAAAATAATAGTTAATACGCTGAATATTGCTTTCCATATACGCATACATAGTCCTCCTTTGCAAATTCACAACTTCCGATTTTCTCAATTCTCCAAACTTGAATTTACTTTAATAAATATTTTTCAAACGCTTTATGATTATCAAAGTGGACTTCTCTAAAAAACAGAACTAACCAAATAATATAGGTTGGTATAGCTATATATGGGGTTAAAAAGCAGGATAATAATGCTCCTGCCAACATTATAATAGCCCACATAAAGCACTGATTTCTTATATCACGAGAGATATAAGCTTTATTATACAATGCCTGTTCTTCTTTAGAAAATGAATTAAATCCCGAAACAAATTTTGCTGCTTTTTCCTTAAAAATCGCAAATAACACACCTATAATCAGAAATGGTATTACCAAAATTATACACGACCAAAATCCTATATTCATAATACATACCTCCGCTTCAAATTCCGATTTTTCGTTCTCTACGACTTCCCAATAAACGGGAATTTGTAATTACATTCCATACATATTGGCATTTTTTACAATTACTTTATCGCCTTTTTCTAATTGTTCCTTGGAAATTCCTTGTAACCCAAGTCCAACATGCTCTGTTTTATATCCACAACCATTTGCTTTTCGTTCTTTTGTATGTACATCGACAGTAGTAATTCTGGATTCTAAGATATCTCCATTTGCTTTATAAATACACGCATTTTCCCCTTCTCTGCACATCCCTATTAATATGTTTCCTGTGGCAACTGTTCCAACCCCCATAATTGTAAATGCATCATCAATAATCAATTCAAAATTTTCTTTTAAACACGATGGAACATCTAATTTGTTCATGTATTCTTTTTCTCGTTCTTTTTTGCTTTTACCAAATAATCCCATAGTATTTCTCCTTTAAAACTTCCGATTTGTATATTTCTTAATTCATACTATACCATAACAAAATGCAGAATAGTATAGATAAAACAACAAATTACCATACTATTCTGCTGTAATATTTATTCTACAATCTTCCAGTTATCGTCCTTATGAAGCACAAGCTCATACTGCGAAATTTGCGTCATTTTCGATTTGTTATCCAGATATTTCACAGACACACTGACATTAAGATTGTCGCCGTTTTTAGTAAAGACAGGATTTACCAGTTCTGAAAATACATAGTCGCCGGATACAGGAGCAAGCACACCGTCTTTGACATAGTAGGCAAGTTCCTTTTCCGTAGCTGTCGGATAGAGCTTAAAGAATGTTTCCAAGAAAGCGGTAGCGTCCTTAACTGTGTCGGAACTGACACTGACATCGGCTTCCTGTGCTTTCGGTTCATACTTTGATTTCTGTACCGCCGGAGCAAGGGTAGGATTTTGGGTAATGACCATTGCACCGTCCTTATCTACATGAACGGTCACGGTATAGTTTTCTGTGACTGCCTGTGTCTGTTCTCCCTCTTTTACCTGCTGATCTACTTCGTAGGCAACGGTAAAATCGTCCGTTCCAGACTGTTCTACATTCCAGACCAGCACATTTGTAACCGTAACACTGGTTGGTATGTCCGTTCTGATGGTATCAGCGTTCAAGTCCTGTAATTCTTTGGTAAGGTATTTACTGATTTCTGTTGTCCTTGCTTCAATGGCTTCCTTGCTGGTATCCCATGAGTAGTAGGCTTTCGCAAAGTTCTTGACGAAATTCTCAATACCGTTGGTATCGTTCAATCTTAGCTGAATGATTTCTTTTTCATGTACCGTGTGGGTGTCAATGGCGGTAAAGTTCTTATACACACCAAAGCTGGTGCTTGCCAGAAGCACCGCCCACAACAGCAGGACAGATTTCTTATGTGTCCCGACTTTCATGGTACGCACTTTCTTATTCTTAGGTGCTTTCTCTGTTTTTTCTTTCTTCTTAAACATATTTCAAGTCCTTTCTATTGTTTGATTCTTCCGGCACAAATGATGTGCTGTTGCCAGTAGGCAGAGGTCAAATCGGTATAGCCGATTGGATTTCCGGCATGATACATCTGATTGTTTCCGACATAGATTCCTACATGGGTAACATAGTCACTGGTATTGTAGGTGGAATGGAAAAAGACCAAATCGCCAGCCTGTGCCTGTGACAATGGGATATGCTGGGTTGCGTCATACTGTGCCTGTGCGGTTCGTGGCAGGCTAATTCCGGCTTTTCCGTAGCACCACTGGGTAAGACCAGAACAGTCAAAAGAGGTGTTCGGGTTACTGCCACCATAGACATATTTCCAGCCTTGATACTTCAACGCTTCATTCATAACCGCCTGTACCGTTTCGTTGCTGAACTGCTTCACGGTCAGATATTGGTTGACCAGCTCCACATAAAACATATTCCCGTAGTTATAACGCCAGCCACCATTTTTACTGACTGCTATCGGGTTCGTATAGGTCACTTTTGTACCGCCGGATTTATTCTTTGCGAAATTCTCTGCAAGGTTGAAGCTGTGCTTTTTCCCGTTCTTCGCCACATAGTCTGCATAGCCACCACCATAGTTATAAGATTGAATGACCACGTTAATGTCATTCATACCTTTGGCTTTACAGGAAGAAAGCAGGGACGCAAAATATTTACACCCCTGCTTGATAGATTCCTCTGTACTTAATGAGTTCGGCGGTAACCCCAGACTTTCACTGGACTGCATGACATCGGTAGCCGTACCGCCACTTTCCACCTGTATGATGGCAAGCAGGACGTTCACATACTCCGAGATACCGTTTTCTCTGGCGTATTTTTCTACCATCGGCTGATGTTTGAGGACATCGGCTGACAGGTTCATTCCAGAATAGACAGGCGAATAGCTGTTTGAACTGTCGTCATCTTCGCCGGAAATCAGTATCCCGAAAAAGAGGACGATGGAGAAAAGGACTGGAAATATCGTACCTATGATAAGGATACGCTTTAATCTCATTTCTTCCGTCCTTTCTC